>WLWD01006115.1_pt1 | contig 237695 bp, 152 predicted proteins | sample 6712731 | NCBI WGS metagenome assembly WLWD01 (sample SAMN12718690, study PRJNA576275) | sponge metagenome | isolation source: marine sponge | host: Mycale hentscheli | place: New Zealand: South Island, Marlborough, Capsize Point | collected 2014-11-01
TGTCAGCCCACGTGCCATTCAATGTAGTGGCGTAGGAAGTAGGAGGGGCTCTGGGGGCTGGAGACCCCCATAATTTGGGACACTATCTCACAAGGTGGTTTCTCACATGGACAATTATTAACCACAAAAAAAGCATGCCTTTGAAGCCCCCCCCCCCCCCAATACCGAAACGTCTTCCTACAACACCACAATGGAGGAGATTAACTGAAGAAAATGGTGCTTACATTCAATAGCTAATTAAATATGGAGTACCTTTTATCATTTAGATTGTGGCAAATGCAGTCTTAAAACCCATTGAGGTATCATTTGGTAAGGTTATGGAATTTTGTTGATTGAAACTACTCGACTAAGTGACCATTATAGGAGGCTCTCTTTGATTCTTTTTGTTTACCACACATACATAGCTACCATTGTTTAATTGGACAAGATGTGTGTGTTACAAATGAAGGTTTAGTTAACTCCTCATAGCATCTTAATCTTTCTTTCTGGCAGTGATTCGAACTTGGATGATGAAATTGCAAGTTAGACCTCACAAGCTGTTTGTATTTTACCTTCCAAGGCTTTAGGCGGCGGCGTCATGCCAACCACCTCATGATGGGCCTTGTGCAGCCTATACTGTCCGTTCCTCATCTCACCCTAACCTCAACTGCCACACCCACTAACCTGGCCCCGCCTCTCCCAGCCAGCGAGAAGCTTGAACAGCTGGAGTATTGCCTCTCCATCGACAGCAAAGAAAGTAAATGAAATGATTGATTGAACAAAGTTCTGTGGTCCTAATACTACTAGAATATAGTTGCATGTATTTGGAAAGTAGTTGATAAAATATAAAGTAGCTAACATAAAGAATTGAAATGTATTTAGTATTTAAGGTTGGCTTTCTAATTAGTTATACTCTTCCTTTAGAGCAATTACTGATTCAGCTAAGCTTGTCCAAGTCTAAGTTCTGCTTATATTAGAGCTTTTATTTTGTTTTAGTTTTAGATTTGTGTAACTTTGTGAGTCCTACAGTTGTAGTATTTTCCTACTTGCTATAAACAATTCCTTCATGTTTTTATATTTGTGTGTGTTTATTGTAGAGCATGAGCTTGGCTTCCGCTATGACTGGTCTGTGGTGTGTAAAGTGTCAGAGGTCAGATCTGCAGGACCTGCTGATCAGATACTCAAGCCAGGGGACAGGATTCTCAAGGTAAATACAATGGGGGCAGGGCACAGAAGGTGGGTGTGACAATAGATAAGATGGGGGTGTGGCACATAGATAAGGTGGGAGTGGCACATAAACAAGGTGGGGCGTGGCACTAGATAAGGTGGTGGGGGTACATTGTAGATAAGTATATGTATGAGGTGGGAGGCGGGGCATTTGAGGGAGAGTTGTGTAACATGGTATATAGATATACATAGAATCTGTAGCAGCCTATAGTACATGTCATATTACACTAGTAAGAAAACAGAAAGGAAAATGTGTTATGATCTCTCAAGCCCCAGTATCTCTGGCATAATTCACTTCACATACTGGAATTGTCTGGTTTGGTATGGACAGAGAAAATGAATGAATGACAATGTCAGATTGTAGTAAATTCTGTATTAATTCAAATCTCTGATAATAGCAGATGGACCTCTCACTGACATTAGTTTTCAGGAACCTGATCAGTAGATGTCTAATTCCATACAGAACTTCCTCTACTATGTTAGTCATTGAAACTACTAATCCTGAACTTCCTTATCTTTCACAATGGAACTACATACAAGATAGTGCATAGCAACTGGTCAACACTATTATCATTGCTGGGTTTTTTATATTTTGATATCAAGTTATTATGGTTCCCACTTTATGCTCTTGTTTGTTAGTCTTTTTAGCTAGGTCAATAAAATCATTATTGATAAGAAGAAACCTTCAGTAGCTAGTATAATGTAGACATATTATTATATTTAGAGAGAATCACTGACCAAAAAACACATAAAGTTAAAACACCAAACGTTTCAGCTACGAACTGTAGCCTTCATGATTCTCTCTAAATATAATATATGTCTACAATACCTGATCACATAGGATTTTACAGATTTAGTATAATGTAGAATTTTAAAATAGATCGATGTTTTTTTATTAACTCTGTAGACGTCTAATTCTGTACAGAACTTCCTCTACTCTGTTAGTCATTGAAACTACTAGTCCTCAACTTCACAAAGGAACTACAAGATAGGCATAGAAACAAATCTTTACCAATAATTCGTTGTTGTTTTTAGATTACAATTAGATATTAAATTACCAGGGTTCTTCCCCCAACATAATATGTGACCGTCTACGGGAAAACCGGGCACAACGCGGCGTGCTTAAATATCGAGAAAAGATCGATTGATTTCTTAAAAAAGTATTGTTTCAAGCCGACGAAAGGAAACGGTTAGGTCTATTATAGCGGGAACGACTTAAGCTACGACCATAAAACTTGGAGAGCTCAATATCTGGATGCCGACAACTCTGTAAGTGCAAAAAAAAATTTTTTCGAAGGGTGCCGCGTTGTGCTTGGTTTTCCTGTAGACGGTCACATATGCTTTTTAGGTTAATGAAACAACTATTACCAAGGAGAAACCTTCAGTGGTGAAGAAGCTGATGGAGCCCCACAAGAACATCCTCAAACTCACAATAGAGAGACCGTCCAAACTGGAGCGCACTTACATGGGGCAACTTTTAACCAGCGAACAAGACGTAAGTTAATGAATCTCATTCAGCAGTCATAAGGTGATCCAGGACTAGTCCCATTCTCTAGTAGCATGGATATCATTTGGTACTTCTTAACATCAATTTGAGAGCTATCCAATTCAGTGCTAAGATATGTATGTATACAGTAGGCTACATCACGACGTAAGAGTTGGTACAGGGTTTACACGACTGAAACCCAAATGCCCAAAGATACTTTAAATCCTGTACTACTCACCGAGTCAATGGTGCAACCACCTTGTACCATGGCTCTAGGCTTTAGGTAATGCATAACAACTAAACTTACATTAGATGATTCACTTGTTCACCTCCTAGGAGGTGGGTACGAAATAAGTTCACTGCAAATTGAGCAATCTGATTGGACCGTTTGAACGAACTATGATGCAAGCTTTTATATCTCTCTGATTTAATGTCATTTACATATAGTAACAGTTTACATCTAATGATTTGTTTGTGTTTTCTTTGCCATGTTTTGCAGTCTTCTCTCACTCCATCTCCATGGTCTCCAAAGCCTGGGTACTCCACCTCCACGGCAGAGGTCAAGAGAGGTCAGAGTTGGTCGGGTGACCACACCCCCAGCTATAGCACTAAGAACTGTGATGACTTCACGGAGAAGTCTCTGGTAAGGTGTAACAGTTTATAGCATTGCTCTGGCTTCTAATGGGTGTGGTCTTGTCATACTAATCATATAAAGTCACTTTGTTACACAATACATGTACATGGTTATTAAGTATTTATTAATTTTGTTGTTAAGGATGCCAGTAGAGAAATAAATTAGTAGTACTATATTGGAATGTTATTTATTACTTACATGTATTTATTTCTATGAATTTATTTAATTTATGTAAAGTGTTTATTTATTAGTCATGTTTTGGTTTTTTGTTAATTAAATTAATTGGTTGATCAGTTAGCATTTATGTATTAATTATTAAGTTATGTATTTATTATTATTTAATTGTTATTATTATTATTATTATTATTATTATTATTATTATTAGATTACAATAAATGAGAGAAGTGTTGGTCAAATATCTTTAAATTCGCTGATCCTTACCAGTTCAGTGTATGATGCTATTATAATAATGATATTTTAATTCCAGACATCCCATGCGTCATTCTCCGCTCTAGATAGAGTGGGACTAACTCACGAGCGAGGTGCCCCTCCCACTAAGGAGTATGGGGGAGGGGCTGGAGAAGGCGGGGCTTCCTACATGCCGTATGCTAAGTCTCGTAGTAGAGAGAGCTATGGCTCCCGAGAGTCCAAAGAAGGATTCTCTCAGGATACCCAGGTACTTAAAACTATTATATGTGTGAGTTTAATCCACATTTAATTTTTCACTGTTGAAGAGCTGTCGGCTAATTCTCTATTTCTAGCTGAAATATTTTCTCTGTTTTGTCAGCCAATATAACAGGGATTCATACATTATTTGCTGGTGAGCGGGGGGGAGGGGGGGGGGACTGTAGGGCCAAAAAAAAAAACGACATAGAGGGCATCAAACCTTCATAATTAGTGTCTTAAATGACAAAGTGAAATGACTAGAACTAGCAAGTGTTGATATTGAAGGAATGTTGGACATTTTTGCATAAACAAAAGGCTATAAATTTTCACATCTTATACTGGCAAGCCGGGGTAAAAAAATTTAGGGGGATGGGGGAATTTAGGGGGAGGAGGGGGGATCCCAGGGCTCTCATAGTCTGTATAATATATAATTAGTGGTGTGCTTGAGCACAAATATTGAGCGAGCCTGCCTAGTTAAATTACATAAAATTATGGTATTGTTACATAATTTACTTTAGCTATTCATGCAAAACAGTATAATAGCAGTTGACCATTAATTTTAGCAAACAAATACAGAATTACTCTCTTAATTTCCTGAATAGTGTTACCTTGTAGTATCCAATTTAAGTTATTCCGACTACCTCAATTACCAGTAACTGGTGAACAAGTTGGCAGCTCAAAAAACAAAAACAAAAACAAAAAACAATGTCCAGAGTTATTTTTGTAATTTTTAGCTAACAAGTATGGAACTACGTATTTACCACAGCTTCTCCCAAGTAATGGTTTCTTCCTTAGTTTTATTATTAAGCAATTCTGACTACCAGTGGTCTTGACAACCAACAAGCGGCATTTAGCAGCTCCAATTAAAAAAACCGTGAGTTTTTAATTTAGCGTCTGGCAAAGGGTCTCAATGCCATAGTAACCCGTCACAGTAATTTTTTGGACTTTTGAAAAATAAGCGATTAGCAGGAATTATCTCGCAATTTGGAGCTCAATTTTCAAGTAAGAAATTTTTAATTGATGTAGTATCAGAAGAAAGTGGGGGTCAAGCCTAAAAAGCCGTGTTTTTAGGGAAATAACGGCACCTACGCACGTGTTTAAGGAGCATACACACCATTTATACATATTTATATAATATATTATATATATACATATAACATATACCCGATTTTACATTATCCACCCCTAATACTGTCTCGCTTCCTCCATTCGCTCGCCAATAAAATAATCTTTACCCAACTTTTCTATTTCTAGTGGAGGTCCTCCTCTGTGGTCATTTTTGTGTCTGACTCAATCAATTCAATATTTCAATTAAAGCACTATTAATATTTCCATTTTTTTTTCAGTCTCAAGATAGTGGAAGTCAGCCCACCAAACTGATTTCCATGGTAACCAGGGTGCGAGGTCAGGGAGGCAATCAGGGGTCATCTGTTCCACCCACGTCCACTCGTCCCAGCTCCGACGGCATGATGTACGGGGACTTTAACGAGAGGAGGCTGGAATACGACGACATCCTGACCAGCGAGAGATCAGACTCCCAATACTCCCAGTGTGAGAGCTACCTGTCTGAGAGGTTGGTGGACAGCCTTAGGAAGGATTGATAGCCTTTCATGTGCATGAAATTTATTTCAGTGCATCATTGCTGTGGATACAGTGGTTTAATATTATTCTTGTTTATTTCTTGCAGTAGCTATGACTACGGACTAAGCTCCTCCCAGAGTATTAACCTCACCTTCCATACAGTGTCCTCCAAACCCACCTACAATCGGTAAGGGATAAAATCTTATAGAGTACTCCACCAAGTAACACATGCTTGTACAGTAGCAATTGTTTTAGTGGAATATATTGCAAAGTTTGTCCCAGCGTCTACTAACTATGTACACTGCAAAATTAGAAGACTTAAATTTTACCATCTAGGTAGAAATTTGAGGCTGATAATGCTACATATGTATATATGTTTCTTTTACTTCCTCTTTCTTTCTTTTATCCAATTTTCCCTGTTCCGTGACTGTCTATAGGCTCAGGCTCCCACTCAACCACAGCCTCATAGCGAAGACGAGGAAGGAGGGGTGGGGTTTCTGGCCAGGGGTGATGCCTCTAGGTATGTGTGTGCATGCGTTTGTGAGTATTTTATACATGTGTATATACAGTAGTAGCGCATTTAATTAAAAAAAGTGAACGTGTGTGTGTTATTATAATCTATATTATAAATCCTCTAGGTGTGTGTGTTTGTGGATGTATGTGTTTATACATGTATGTATGCAATATAGAACTGGCGAAGTTTTGGTAGTATATCTGCTTGTGATAATTTCATGCCCCATGTACTAATTGCTCCTTGTAAATTATGACGTTTTCTCTTCAGTAATTACTGATTCATTTTTCATTTCCTTTAATTTAGAACTACATTTCGCACACGGAATGCGACTGACTCGGCAGCCAATTCTAACGGCAACAACTCTGAGATCACCTCTGGCTCATCCGACAGACCTGAGTCTTCACAGAGCCAGGGTCTTAGGTAAAGGGTAGACAGGGTAGCACTAGTCATGCAATGGGGATGGTTTAGAAAACCGAACGATCAAAAGCTTTTTTTCCATTCTTTTTAAGTTATTTCATTTTATAAATTTCTATTCCAGTCAAGAATTCAGTCGAGAACGGAGAATGTACGGAATGGGGATCCGAAGAAAGGGGAAACCAAAGCATCACAAATCCAATTCAGTGAACGGTTCAAGGTCTCTGTCTAAGTTGTCCTCCAGCGATCAGAACCTGACGAAGACATCCAGCAATCTGTCGATGCGTGGGCGATCTCGTAGCCAGCTGTCACTGGGCAGAGCTCCTTCAATGCAGAGTGTGATAGAGGAACCACCCAGGAAGTCAATTAGCACGACTGGTAAGAGGAATTAAAAATCTTTAGTGTATTTTTTTTCCACTAAAAATTACATATTTTTTTCTGTTCTAATTGGTTGTAATATGTGTGTATAGATATGTCTTCTTATGAGCACGACCCGTTGGCCGATGCCTCCTACATCAGAGCTAACTTCACTTACACACCTCGCAATCCTAAGAAACTGAGCATAAATGCGGGAGATGTCTTCCACATTCACGACAAGGTCAGCTTGAAGAATTTGTGTGTATGTAAATTATCAGTTACATTATTAGTCCTCTCTTTACTAGATATGTAGCAAAGATAATACTGTACACCTACTGTTTAGGAATTGTCAAGTTGGGAGTTAAGTAGTTATAACCAATTTTTAGCTCGTTGAAGACTAAATTAAAGTATGTACGGTATCCAATATTTACAGTTTTAGTAATTGACGTTGTTGTTGTTGTTGTTGCTGTTGTTGTTGTTGTCGTTGTTGTTGTTGTTGTTGTATTCTCACTTGTAATTTGTATTAGCCAGGCAGTTCACACACACACACACACATACACACACATACACACACACACACACACATACACACACACGTCACTATAATTATAGTAAGGCCAGCTAGGCTCTTTCCTTTTTTTTTTTTTTTTTTTTTTTTTTTCTTCATCATGTCATGATTGTCTATCAGGCCACACATGTTTAATATATTAATTTTGATGTAGTATATAAATTATATTTTTTTGTATACTGCAGCTCTAGATTTTGCCTTGTATGAGGAGGTGGAGCCATACACGGGACTCCTCCCAGTCATTATCCTTGGCGCTTTGGCTGACCAGGTCGTGACTACACTTCTGGAGAACTTGCCCAACATGTTTTACCAGTGTGAGAAAGGTGTGTCTGTACAAGTGGAATTGTAATACTTACCGTGTACAGTAGGAGACAAAATAAAGTTCCGAATTCGTTCCGTGGTACGGTCGTAAAATGGTAGTTTTTATATCGTAGTTTTTATTGTTGCATTCCGTACCGTTTTGACCAAACGGCCGACGCCGTTTACTAAAATGGTAAAAAACGATTAAGCTTTTCCGTCGATTCACAGGATTTTTTCTAGCTAGAAACTCTTCCATAGCTATATCAGCAAGCTAAGGCCTTGTATCGACCCTTAAAAGCTATGGGGATACTGCAAAAGAGATCGTACAAAAATTTAACTTGCTTCAATAGAGCTGCAGACTGAAGTTCCAATGGGCACAGAGCTCAAACGAGGTCCGCACTTCGTATGTCTTCTGTTAGCTACTGAAGGACCTCCAGTAGTAATAAATCTAAGCCCGAGAAGGCCCTAACATCGAGAAAACATCGATACTGTGTGGTGGTCGAACTAACAATTCTCCACAAGACAACTTCGAATAGGACGGCTTCAATTTTTTTTAACCAGAAATGCTTCACCTCAGGAGCTTATAAACAAAAAATCGGAACGTTTTATTGGATAAACGATTTTTTTTTTGCTTTGAGTGAGACATACGATGAACAAGAAAGATTAAGACGGTAATGCGGTCTAACGGAACGGTAGTTTTTTACCAAACGGCGTACTGTTTCCCCCCCGCTACCTAGTTTGCAACATCAAGACCACTACAGGTAAGAGTATATATAACCTTGAGTACAAAAAGGATAAATGTTTGTAGCTTGATAAAATATATTTCACTCAACTTCATATTTGCCATTGCTATTGTAAATTATAATAAAATAAAATCAAAATGGTTTGTAAAATTCATATAGAAGTTCAAGATATAGAGGATCAAGAAATGTTTATGGAATGCTCTGCTGCCTCCACGGCATTTTCTCCAATTAGAGACAGATCACCTTTGGACTCTGGTGGATTGGCTGACACATCTACAGATGAAGATCTTGGGGATGATGATGATTTCAATCCCATGACTAGTAGCAGGTACAGCACACTTGGAGGAGGCGAGGTCAGCAATTCTGCTACAAGTCAAACAAACGGGAGGGGGAGGGGAAGAATGATGAGACTTAGAGGTAGAGGAAAAGATAGAGGAAGAGGAAGGGGAAGAAAAAGAGGAAGAGGTAGGGGTGCAGTTTTACCAAGTATTCGTAGTAATAAAAAACAAAAATCTAAATTTATTGGTCCCCTAACATATCAAGACACCATAATGTCAGCACCTTGGAAAAAGGAAGAAGGAAATAATATTGTTCATACTTTTTCTGGACCACAACCTTGGTCCAGTACAACCCATAAGTAGTGATGCTAATGCAATCGATCTTTTCCTTCGATTTTTTACTATTGAAGCATTTGATTTAGTGGTTGAAGAAACAAATAGGTTTGCACTTCAGTGTAGATCACAACATAACACGTCCATGGCATAACATCACACGTGAGGAACTAATGGCATTTATTGGCATGATTTTTTACATGGATATGGCTAGGCTACCTAAGATAGAGTTGTATTGGTCTAGCAAGCATGAACTTATTAGGCAGCATGTTGCTGAAGTAATGCCTTTAGTTAGATTTCAGCAAATATTGAGATACCTTCATTTGAATGATAGTGAACATCAAGTTGGAGCTAACCAGCCCGGGTATGATCCTCTATATAAGGTGAGCAAAATGTTGGATATTGTTACACCTAATTTTGATCATGAATATAATTTGAATGAATCTATTTCCGTTGATGAAGCCATGATACCCTTCAAAGGTCGGCTATCATTCAAGCAATACGTGAAAGACAAGCCAGTCAAGCATGGCATCAAAGTTTTTGTTCTGGCAGATGGAAAGTATGGCTATATAAAGAGATCACAAATTTATACTGGAAAAAACTCTGTTCTTAGTCAGAATGAATTAGGTCTTTCAACTAAATAGTTTTAGATCTTATGGCAGGTTTAGGAAACAGGCATCATAAATTGTATGTAGATAATTATTATACTTCACCTTTACTTTTTTGACTCTGTGCTTGAATGGGACAAATGCATGTGGAACGGCACGAACTAACAGAAAATCTTATCCTGCTGAATTAGCGTACGAATTATCTGAGGCAAATAAACTTGAAAGAGGCTTTTATGACTATCGATCTAATGGACCACTGTTAGCATGTGTCTGGTAAGACAAGACAGTAATCAATTTCCTTACTACCATACATTGCGCTGAGGGAGATGTATCAGTCACAAGAACTGCCCAGGATGGAAGTGAGCAAGAAATCAATTGCCCACCATGTCTTCCTAACTATCAGGAATTCATGCGTGGAGTTGATCTAAGTGATCAAAGAATATCTTATTACAATGTGGGAAGAAGATCGAAAAAATGATGGAAGAGAGTTTCTTCATACCTCCTTGAAGCATGCTCTCAAAACGCTTACGTGTTGAAAATATATGGTCAAGCAAATAATAAAATTTTAAAAAACCTTTTTTCTGGACTTTCGTCTAGAACTTGCTGTACAGCTAATTGGGAATTACAAGGGAAGATCGAAAATATGGCGACCTCGTTCCCGGTCACCTGTTGCTGTCCGACTAGACAACAATAGATCACATCTACCAATTATAGCTGATAAACACATTGAATGTGTTGTATGCAATAAAATTAGAAATGTCAGTGGTGCTTCAAGATCAACATTACGTCATGAACGCCAAGTACGATGTTCTACCTGTGAAGTTGCACTTTGTTTGAACAAAAAACTGAACTGTTATTTCAAGTACCACACTAATCCCATATACTGGAACTAGCAATATCTAAACTAAAACTAGCATTTTTTTTGTTTTATTTTTACTTCTCATTTTTATTTTCACTTTTCTATGAATATTGTGTACCTTTTCATAGTTGGAATAATTGTATAATTAAAATTAAATGAAAAATGGGTAAAAAACGTTAATTAAATGTTTGTGGTTTGTAGCTTAGCAACCAATTATGATGTCATCATGAAGGGGAGTTCATCCTGAGTCAAAAAATATATGGTTGCTATGGACTTTGATGGGAAACATTTTTGTAAGGAATTTTTTTAAGTTTTTAGTCAATTCTTAAAAAAGTCACCAGTGAAAGGGTTAAAGCACTTACTCCTGAAAGCATCACGTAAGTTGAATGCCATTAATTATGTACCTGTTTACTTAATGTTCCGATATTCAAACATTTATACATGAATATTATCAGATAAAAGTTATTATGACAGTGTTAAATTATATAATATTGAAATATAATTCATTTCTTAAAAAATCACTTTCAAATAATATAAACTAAATGGGCCAGACTATCAGAGATAAAGACACGCCCACTACACAACTATGGAAATAACTACAATTACTCCAATTTCCAGATTAATACTGCATGTAATGTCATTTGAGCTGATTCTCACTTTTAAATTATGATGATGATATGGTAATGATGATTATTAGCTAAGATAGTGATTAGATAGAAGTAACTATTGACAAATAAAAATATACAGAATGTATCAATGAAGTTACTTTCAAATTAAAAAACAAAATCCCAATGCTTTGCTCTTCAATCCATATCGTTTTTGTGAAGAGAATTTCCTTTTTGAACTCCTTAGCAAGTTCATTGTGTGGTTGTTGATGAACTGTAGTATTAAATTGAACTTATAGATTCATTCTGCAATGTGTGAGTGAATATCTCATTAATATTTAGTAGTTGGATGGTCAATGAGAGCTATGTGACAATTTAAAACCTTAATGATGCTACATAGGGAATGCAGTATGTTTCTCTTTGTTATATAAACATAAACTTAACTAAATCATAGAAAATAAATTTTCAATGGCTGAAACGTGTACAATTATACATGTATTTAAAGGAAATCTCTTAATTTACGCATCAATAGAATTGGGGATATTTATGAAAATGCATTTCTAAGGAATGGACACAACTGTACTTATTGGAGTTGTCTTGGTTTATTTGTTTTCCCATTGCTGTGTTGATTTAGTCCCTCAAACCAGATATTTCAAAGGAGAGTAAGTAAACTAATGTCAAGGAGATATTGAAAATGCTTGTACATAAAATTACAAAAACAACAGTAGTAAATAGTTCCAAAACCAACGCAACCAACAAGATACTTGTGTGTCTGGGAGCAGGGAGCCAGATGTTTTCTATGGCAATGAAGATATTTACAGGGCAGAAAGACAAAAAGGGCTGGGGTGGGCAGGGGAAGGGAATAATGTACCATTATATTCCAAGTGTGACATGAAGAAATACTTGTTATACAAATAAAACTAGTATATCATTATGCAACTTCTATTTACCTATAATGTTTTGTTTATTTTTTCCCAATAATACAGACCCAATACATATTATGTATCTGCTGGTATAAAATATGAACTTCTTTAGTTATCTTTGTGATTTCAAGTTGCTATGGTGATGTAGATTTTAAGTAATTTTAAGTTTGTTTGTTACATTATGTTTGATGCTACCAAATAAGCAGTGAACTAGTGTTGACATATCATAAAACACTAACAACAGAAATTATAAAAAGTAGCTTTTTTGGCGAGTGAGGACACTAAAAATATATTGAATGAATAAAGATGAGTGCAAATCTGTCAGTGAGCTCCAGTGATGTGTATGCTGTAGTAGATAAGAAGAAGAAAGTCACAAAGAAAACAAAACCTGAAAATGATTCAACTCCATTTGCAGTGTATTCGGTTGTGGAAAAAACTAACTTTTCAGAGAAAAATAGTGATAGAAGAGCTAAACATGAGAGAGTAGCGTCAACCGATGAAGCATCTGTTTATTCAGTTATAAGCAGAGAAAATATTTCTAAGTCTATTTGCAGTGAAAATGATCAGAAAAATGAAATCAAACGGTCACCAAGTGCATATTTGAAATACTGCATAATACTTGGAATACCGGTAGCTGCGATAATTTTGGTATTTATTATTCTTCTTGCTATTATTATAAGCTTGAATTCAGCTATCAATAATTTAAATACAAAAGTGGCTGACATTGAATCAAATATTTCAAGCAACTATGAATTACACATCTTATCAGAAAAATTTGATAAAGCTAGAATAGAATTGAACATGCAGAACTTAACAATAACTTCACTAATGAGTCTACTCAAAGAACAAATGGTCAATTTAGAATTAAGTGATGATGAATTCAATACATTTTTAAATATGAATTTTTCCGATTTAAGTAAATGGACTGAATATCAACTCAATAACATCTCACAAGAAATAGATGTCCTAAATTATTATATACTTGCTAACATTACAGCAAGACTAAATTCCCTATATAAATGGACAATTTTCTCCTCTTGTAGAGAAATACTATCAGGTCCTTCTGGCTACTATCTTATCAGACTGTCCAATGGTTCTCTTATAACAGTATTCTGTGAGATGATGACCTGCAATGGAATCAGTGGAGGGTGGATGAGAGTTGCTACTCTACCAAAACACAGAAATGGCACAGCACAATGCTTTCCAAATTTTATCTACTACGAAGGCAGCAACAGAACCCAGTGTGTCAGGAATGACACTGCTGCTGGATGTACTTCTGTTATATTTCCAGTCTTTGGAGTTGAGTACTCACATGTCTGTGGTGAAGTCAGGGCCTATGGAAAGAAAACTCCTGATGGATTTCGAGTAACCGAAAAAACCATTGATGAAACCTATGTTGATGGAATTAGTCTCACATACAAACAGGAAGACTCTAGACGACATTTATGGACATTTGCAAGTAAACATAGTAATCACCAAACAACCAGTTGTGGAAGTAATAAGCCATCATTTGTCATGAATAACTTTAGCTGTATGAAGTTAGTGAATGATAATAGAAATTCCTATAATTTCTCTAAAAATTTCAGTCGCACTCTTGGAGCTCCAACAACTTCCAATATAGAAATGAGAGTATGTCGAGATGGTGTTAGAAGTAATGAAGATATCATTCTTAATACTGTAGAAATGTACATCTACTAACATTTAATTAGGACTTGAACTAATGACATTCATCAGAAATTTTTTAATGAAGTAGCTAAATAGTAGTTGTAGTAGTAACTTACATACTTTAGTACTGCATCATAAGTTTTGCTGCAAAACTAGTTAATTATTCTCTGAGTGTAACAAATCTGGAAGGAAATTAAAAGTCTATAAACTCAGTATGGGAGAGAATCAGTGCAAATTGAAATAGCTCACAAATGATGGTCTATACCGCAGATTTATCCATCACCAACTCTTTTTGAGTACATAATTAGAGGACACCAAAATACATGTTAGCTAAATGTATATGAGGGTGCAATACTTGAATATATTTTTTTACAAATGAAAGTACCAAAATATATTTTGATTCAATGGCTTCAAGCTAACAAAACCAATTAATCACCCAAAGATTTATTAGAGTGAATACGCACAATATATGTGAGAGCAGAAGCCCTTCCAGTCTCTATAACACATTTATAAACAATTGATGTATTTGGGTAGATGGTATATTTTTTACCACCCAGTATATAATAGCTACAGCTTGTACATTATACATAACTTTTACTTATCCACAATATAGTAGAGATTCAATTAAAACTCATAGTTAATAAGTTCCTATGACCAAGTAACTATAAAGCACTGATACTGATTCACAAGCAAACTAAAGTGATCTGTTGACTTGCAGAGTCTATCATCATTTGAAAGTAGATTAGAGCATTTTTGGTAATATTTAATAATTAGATTCTTCACGTCATTTTTTCATGCTGCATTGCACTTAAATCTTAAAATAGTTTACTTTTACAACTAAATACATAGCTAAAGGAGTTGGACAAAGTTGATTAATATTGTTTTATGTGTGGTATAACTTAAATGATGGTGGTGAGCTTTGCTGTGTCTTCCCTAATTCACTAATAGATGAGGCAGTATCTTTGATCAAAGATAAGCTCCACTACGATAAAAATCTAGATAAGAGAACATGTTTATCTACTGGAAGTATCTGTTCTGCAGCCTCAAAATGGGACTTGAGCATTGCAGGTATCTCAGCTGTGGCCACTTTACTTCAAAGTGTCATGCTCGCATGCAGACAGGCATTTTATTTTATATAAAGTCAACTCTGTTATCGTGCACAAATGACAAACATATATCGATACATGAAAACAGGAAATGACATCATACACAAGTTAATGAGAGAAATCCCATGCACTCTCAAGTCTGGTTGAACTTGTTGAACACTTAAGAAGTCTGAATTGAGAGGAGAGTGGTTGACAATGATATAGTCTGTTCAAGTCCATTCACGCATGCGTGAGGTAAAGGGTTTACATGTAAATGAATTAGGCAAAATGTATACAACTAGGAACACATAGAAATAGAGTGTGAATTATATAGTAGTGTTGTAATGTGTATGCATTACATTATTTATATGGCATGGATCAAACAGTATCACGGAATAATTAGAGTACCAATGACACCTTATACATAATATAGCTATGAAATAATATTTATTTCAACTTCGTAGTATCTATAATAATTGTTCAAAGTGACTTTTTTAAAAAGTGATAAAAATAAATTAAAATAAAATAAAATGCATTGACTTGGTGACTATATGTATATATTTTGCTTGGGAGCATCTGTGAAAGTGTAGGAGAAAGGTGGAGAAGAAACACGAGTAAATGAAAGATGATTGCACAATTGAAATGAATAAGTAAAAAAATAATATTAACATGATATGAAAAAGAAGAAATTTAAGTATAGGAACATAAAGTCTGTCAATCCATTGACGTTGCTCCAAATTGGACTAATTTTGAATACTGTGTTTTTTTCTTTTTGATGTTAATGGATTCTAAAACTTTTCTTTTTAATAAATTCTGTTCCCATTCTAATACTTCAACTTTGTCCCAGCTAGGCAAATGTTCTTGTTCCATCGAATGAACAGATATTGCATTATTCATGTTTCTGCTATGAACAGTATATCTGTGCTCTTTTTATTCTAACAGATAATCATTTACAAGTCAATACAACACTGGTCACAACTATGACAGGGAATCTTGTAAACTACTCCTATCTTCTCCATAATATCCCAGTGTTATATTGGAGAGACTGTTAGATCTTTATCCGTTAGATAAAAGAGCACAAAGATGCTATTCATAGCAGAAGCATGAGTAATGTAATATTTGTTCATTCGATTGCTGGGGCAAAGTTGAAGTATTAGAAAAAATTTTAGAATCATTTCACTTTACTGCAACCCCCAATTTTGCTAATGGTGCAAACACAAGTTAACCAGACACTTTTCCCTCCTAGCATGTTTGGTAAGTGTCTGTCTATACACGAGATTAGGAACAGTGGGCAAGTCAATCAAGTGAGATGGACTGTGCTGGACAACTCAGGTGTGTCTATGACATTTGCAGTAACATTAGCTTCATCTCCAGTTTTAATCCTTTACCCAACTGTGGGTGAGGCCAGTGAGATCAGCTCTGAAACTTTGGAGTGTTTTTTTTAAAGGGGACTGCATAGTCACGAATTACACAACGCAATTCCGGTAGTGTATAGGGAAGTGGTCCCGTGTGTGGAAATTCTACGCTGGTTTTAATAGCTCCCTATTCCCATGGTGGTTCCTATTCTGGTATATGTAAGTAATTTTTGTTGTTGTTCGCATAAATAATAGTGCATAGCAAGGAAAACAGAAATGAAGTAAATGTTGATACAAAATTAATTATGAAACTGTAACTTATTAGCTAAGTGTTGGGGGCTCCTGGCTTGGAACCAGGGATAGTGGCTGATGTTGAGGTACAAAGAATTGTGGCCAACAATGATGCTAACTTGCTACTAGCCCTCTCTGAGACTGGAGATGAAGCTAATGTTACTGCAAATGTCATAGACACACCTGAGTTGTCCAGCACTAATCCTTTATTTTTTATGTTTGAAATCCCACTTGTTTTTTTTTTTAGTTTGTGACTATGCAGTCCCCTTTAAAAAAAAAACACTCCAAAGTTTCACAGCTGATCTCACTGGCCTCACCCACAGTTGGGTAAAGGATTTCACTTTTGACAGAAAAGAGCCAACATGGGTAGTTTACAAATGCTTTAACAGTCTCAAAAGCTGGCAAAGAAATTATAAACTTTGTAATGTGATTTGCTAATGACATTCCGAAGAAAGTCGAAACTGTGACTGTGGAATATAATATAGATCACAACAGTTCAAGTACAATATTTTACTGGTGTAATATTCTAATGTCTTGTAATTTTGGTTTGGGTGATCCATTGCATTTGTGTAATACAATAGCTAGCTAATCGAAAACTTTTTAAATCTAATCCGTTGCATCATAGCACTATTACAATAAATACTTTATATTTTTATGTTTGAAATCCCACTTGTTTTTTTTTTAGTTTTTTTTACATTTTTGTCCCTATTTGTTAATAAAATTAATTAGGCTGTAAGAGGACAAATATTTGATAAACTGTGCCACTCAGGAATAGTAGCTAATAGTTGATATTAGTGTGTGTGTTGTATTATCTGTCACAAATTATAAACCACTTGATATCCAGTAGCTACAATTCTGAAACTATAAGTATAACACATTTACATGTGTCTCACTTCTTCTAAAACTTCAATATAGCCCCAACTCTACCTTTATCATTGCAAATTATGGATAAGCAAAATATAAAAAAACAACTTAAAATGATATGAAAACATACTAATCAGTATCCACTATATATAGTTTCATGACCAACGATTCTTAAGACATTGCCTTGTGCACTGTGTGAAACCTCTGCAACCTCTGCAGTAATCTACACTAGGTGTGGATCATTCACAATTTCCACTAGCCATGAGCCTGCAAATTATCATTCTGCTATTACTATTGGTTTCCAAAAGTAGTCTTCTACCTGTTTATGTAACAAACTCAGCAGATAATATTATTATTGAGTCTTATTGCACAGTTGAAGGTGAACTGAAGAGTCCCTGCATAACACTTCAAATGCTGGCTGCTGGAGACTTTCCAAATAATGAAAGTCTGAGTGTTTATTTCATAAATGCTCATTATTCCGTTCATGAAAATAGTAGTGTTACATTGAGATCACTCACTTCAGCAAGTTTGAAGCCTTGGAATGAAGAGAGGATTGTAACGATTTTATGCATGGGACGTATTTCAATTGAAATGAGTAGTATCCAAGAGTTAATAATGCAATCCATCAGATTTACCAACTGTGGCAGACAAAGTCATCTATTGCAAGTCGACAGATGTTCCAAAAATACTTCCATTATCATTTCACAAGTGGAATTTTTTCAAACTGAAGGGTGCTCATTAGTTTTACATTGTGCAGCACCAGTTGTCTTGAATCTCCATAAAAGCATATTCGAATCAGGTGAAGAGAGTGGTCTAAACTACAGCATCTATGTCCACTCCAGTCAGTTAAACTTCATGTTGTCAGAAACCTCATTTATCAACAACAGAGCAGGTTCCATCTACTTCAACTCCAATGGTACAGTGAATATTGACTCATGTTTATTTGTTAATAACACTAGCAATACCACTGGGAGTGCTATTTACTTGAATGATTCAACAGAAGTCATTATCAACCGGTCAAGATTTACTAATAATGGTAATACTGCAATAACTGTAGTTCAGGATGGTCAGTGGGCATCACTTCTAGTAAACAACAGTATATTTGCAAAAAACAAAGGTTTAAATGGCGGAGTCTTTTCCTTGCACCATTCTTTTAAAATCTCAATACATAACTCAAGTTTCACTGGTAATCGGGCTACAAGAAGGGGAGGTGTTATTTTTGGAGGCATTGAGCGAAGTGAATGGTCCTCAATAACCATTGTTCGCTGTACATTTGTAGAAAATGCTGCGCACGGATCGGGCGGTGTTTTACGTATATATTGGAAATTACGAAGTGCTCTCCGTTGTCTTGAATTATACTTCATACTCAAGAAATAATGGTAGATTAGGAGGAGCAATATCCATTATTAATATCACAACATTCAAATTAAAAATGCTAGAGATGAAATTTGTTCAGAACAGGGGTTCATTTGGAGGAGCGATGTATGCTTCAAATGTGAAAGACGTCATATTAGAAAGAGGCGTTTTTATTCATAATACTGCTAGACATGGAGGTGCTTTATATCTTCAAAGTGTTGACTCTGTTGCCATGGACAATTGTAATTTTCAATACAATATTGCTAACACATCTGGTGGAGCACTCTGGGTTCGGCCTAGATACTTTGAAATCACAACATTCAAATTATCTGACCGCATTTTTAGTTTTAATAGAGGCTTGGTATTTGGAGGAGGAATTCGTTTGGGGAGAACAAAACTTTCTGCCAGTTCTTGTAACTTTTTTGGTCATTTTGCCCTTGTAGGAGGTGTGATATTTTCAGCAGAATCTGCATTATTTTTAAATAATTATAGTTCTTATAATAATTCTGCCACAGGGAGCGGAGGAAGCATTGCTGCTATAAATTCATTTATACGCTTTACAGGAAATTCCTATTTTGACAGGGACAGTGCAGTGAGGGGAGGAGCAATTTATATCCAGGATACAATTAATGATTGCAGCAGCACTTACTGCTCAATATCCTGGCATAAAAACGCTAGCATTAACTTTAGAAACACATTTGCGAGAAAAAACGGATCGATGATTTACGGAGGCATGATGGATAGATGCCATAAAATACAAAAAGGAAATTCTTTATCATCTTTATCCTTCAATAATATGCCCTATGATATAAACTCTAATGGGATAACGTCTAATCCATTAAGAATATGCCAATGTGAAAACAACACTATCAACTGTGAATTAAGATCAGACAACAGAATAGTCACTCCTGGAAAAACTTTTTACATTCAAGTCACTTGCCTGGATCAAATGAAACAAACAATTCCATGTGTTGTTAGAGGAGAATACCAAAATGAAGCTGTTCATCTGGGACAGGGTCAGAGTTTGAGGTACCCCAACGGCTGCACCATTCTTCCATTTAGTGCTTATTCAGCTGATGCTAGAACTTCAGTACTGAAATTAACAGGAGGGATATGTAATAGTGAGGACTTAAATGACCTAGAGGGTGTTTTAAACTTCAACGTGGTCATTAATGCATGCCCGACAGGATTCGAAATTGTCAAACTTCAATGCCAATGTGATCAACGTCTTAAAGTACTCTTTAAAACAGTGCTCAGATGTGACATTGAATCTAACACAATTATTATTGACCAAGGATGGATAAGCTATGACGGTCGTTACTTGAAAGCTAGTACTGTATGTCCACTTAGTTATTGCTTACAAGAAAATAAAAGTATTTCACTTCAAAATGCAGACAAGCAGTGTAACCATAATCGAAGCGGAGTTCTATGTGGCCAGTGCATTTCCAACTTAAGTGTTACTTTGGGAAGCTGGCAGTGTAGCGACTGCTCTAATCAGTCTCGCTATAATTTCATATGGTTAGTTGTTTCCATAGCACTGGCAGGAGTGGCTCTGATTGTGTTTCTATTTCTTACAAAGATGACAGTATCGAGTGGTACTTTGAATGGGCTAATATTCTATGCAAATGTCATCTCATTTAGTGGCTTGCTGGATGGGCAGGGTAACTCTATTCATCCCATATTTCGTACAACACTGTCCTGGATAAACTTGGATTCAGGCATTCAAGTCTGCTTTTATCATGGAATGGATGTTTACCAGAAGACATGGTTACAGTTTATCTTTCCCTTCTATATCTTGCTCCTTGTTATTGCCATCATCATCTTATGTCATTATTCTCCCAAAATTATGAAACTATTGGGAATGAGAAATATCGAAATTTTGGCTACTCTGTTTTTACTATCCTACACTAAACTTTTAAAAACTATCTCTGTTGTTTTCAGTGCTATAAACATCAGCGTAGGTGACTCTAATGATACATCAGATCCTTTGACTCTCCAAAGAGTATGGGTTTATGATGGTAACATTGATTATCTCAGTGACAAGCACCTTCCATTGTTCATAGCAGCCCTACTAATCTTGCTATTCGTCTTTCTTCCTTTCACATTGCTCCTTGTATTTGGTCAATATTTGATATATTTGCCAAACAGAAAAGGATTACAATGGATTCACAGCACTGTTGTTTTCTCTATTCTAGATGCCTATCATGCTCCTTATACTCGATACCACCGATACTGGACTGGTCTAGGTCTGATGGTTCGTTGTTGTCTCTTTACCATATTCAGTACCAGTTACGACATACAGAAGAATCTGTTCTGGTTAAACTTATCATTGATAATTCTACTTTGCTACAGGCAAATGTTTTGCAGCAAAATTTATCGCCATAATTTCTGTGATATTTTAGAGTTGTACTATTTGATGAATGCAGCTGCTCTGTCTGCAATACTTTGGTACAGTGACAGCAAATATGCGTTTACCGTCTCAGTTGTTTTAGCCCTGATGGGTTTCTTCATCACTGTGATATATCATGTATCTCTAATAGTAAAAGAAACAAGGATAATTCGCAAACTAATGCAACATATCTTAATTTTTTTCATTAAGATACATCCAAGATCAAGTAATGCTGCGAATGTAGGTATTGCTGCTATTAATCCCAGCAATTCTTCTACACGTGTTGAATTAAGAGAGACACTTTTAGAGAACTGATCAAAGAAATAATATACTGGTGGTCAAAACAGTTGCGTGAAAATTTTAAAACAGTTGTGCAAAAATTTTCAATCAGTTGTGTGAAATTTTAAATCAGTTGTGTGAAAATTTTATTTAAATCAGTTGTGTGAAATTTTGAATCAGTTGTGTGAAAATTTTAAAACAGTTGTGTGAAAAATTTAAGTCATTGTTTTTATAATAACAAGTGTGCAATTCATTATCACCTTGCTAATATATACAAAATTCTGTAATTAATTCAGACAGACAACAAGGAATGAGCTTTGGCAAGACTGTTAGTGATAGAACACACTATTGTCTGGGCCAGCCTAGACAAACCTCCCTGGCTTATAATTAACCCCAAGTAGTACAAGTATAAGAACGATAGAGGATGCTCCACTCTACCCTTTTATAGGCATAGCAGAGCAGGGCCCCTATGAGACAAAAACAAGCAATGCAAACAAAGAGCAGGCTAGAGATGGAGAGCAACAGTGTAAGGGTGGATGAGGTATAATAACTGTTAATAAGAGCGAACACAAGAAGTACTAATTAGTAATGTATGCAGTCACACCTGCAATGAGCAATTCCAGCTTCTGTTCAGGCATAGCCAGAACAACAAGGTTTCTTATTTTCTTTATCTTTTAAAAAAAAACTTTGTTGTGCTGTTCACAACTTCATAGACTTTATTCTGCATACATATACTCATGCATTATATACTCAGATGCTTTTTCATTCAACAGTACTACATTGCTTTGTAGTAATTTATGAGCATGTGTGGAGTGAATATTTTAATCTAAGGTGGAATAAAAATAATATTATATACATCCAGACAGCACCCATCATTATATTTTTTTAATTGTGAAGTACAGTTGATTTTTTACACATACTGGGTAATTCCTCAAAGAAAACCTTATTCTTCAAAATTATTTGGTAAATCACTTGATAAAGCAGCTGGCCTTGCACATGTTCAACAGAGCATAATAACACAACAGAGGTTTAGTTTAAAGGGCAAGCACAGTGAAAAAATTTCCCTCTTTTTTGTTATTTTCTGGTAAATATAACCCAGAAAAAAATTACTATCTAAGAACCCTTCACCTTGGAGATTTAGCCAAAAGCATAATTACTTCCTGTTGTGGGAGGGGAGGGGCTTAGCGATGATGTAGATAGGGGAACAGCTGTCTTTGGTTTATATAGTAAGCCTATGGCTGTGGGCTTGTTTTAGTTAACTAGGGATGTCTGATGAGTCTGAGGCAGAAGAAAGCAGCCAGTATAGATCAGACTACAGCTCATCAGAGACAGCAATGGTAGTGTAACAGTGCCAGATTCCCTTGCAGCTATGAGCCAAGGCTATGCCAGATTCCTTACAGCTATGTTGTAATGGAAATGTGTGTGTGTGTGTGTGTGTGTGTGTCTAAGGTGGGGGGGGGGGGGGGGGGGGGGTGCAGATTTATAGTTTGGGAGACACAGGGGGACACACACTATGCAGGTATTGGTAAACTTGTATTTAGCTTAGTCAATATGAAATCATATTTTTCCATGAAATATAAGTAGTTTTCATGAGAGTAAATTAACTTGTGATATATGGTGCACCTCACTTTAAAGCAGTTTCAGTTACTCCTGATGAAGCAGTAGTGATTCTTATGGTACTTCAGATGCCAATGGTAATGCTTCCAATACCAGCAGTGATAAATGCTAGCATAGGGCCTAAACGTCACAGGTTTCAAGCAATTTTTTGTTTCAATTGTCTACCTGGCAAATTAATGCAGTCACAATGCTTGAGAAATATATATAGGTCAGTAATTGATAATACGTAGCTGGTACTGCCTGGCTAGTATAGCAGGCAAACTTGAGATTATTTACTAGTTAACTTAACTCCAAACAACAAAACTAGCAAACTGACAGCAATTATATTATATTTACTTCAATTCATTTCAATGTAATTGAATTAATATACAACTGTTTTACATTCCAAAGCTGACATTGTAAGAGTTAATATTATTTAGAATTATTTCAGTGTTTTGTCCGACAATAAAGATCACACGCCATAGTTTATCCAGCAGTAATTTTAAATTTCTTGTCTTCTTTCTTAATCCACATAATATTGCATTCCATAGTTTCTTGTCTACATTGTTTTTATTGTCCTCATTTTCTGATCTAATTGCTTCAATCTTGGGTGATTCCTCCACCACATTCGTTTTTTCCGTCTTTATGTCTTTTAAATTCGCTTCCTTGGCATGAGCAAGTTTTTCTCCTTTGCTTGAATTTACAGTTTCTGTCGATGTTTCAACTTTAGATGCTTTCTTTGCCTTTATTCTTTGTATCAATGTTCGTTTCGATTCAGTTTTCTTCTCAACTTTTGACGTCTTCTTTTCCTTCATTGTTTGTGTCACGTTACTTTCACTTTTAACCTTCCTAGACCTGTTGTCCTTCTTTCCACTGCATATCAGCAATCCATTGTTTGCTTGCATATTCTTTGCAGCATCTGCAGTCCTTGTAGTACTAACTGGCACTTTCCATTCCTTACTTGTGACTCCTGTCTCACTCGTTCTTGTCCATGCGGCATCTCCCGCCACACTTCTGTTGTAAATATTTTCTCTCCTTTGTTCAATTTCCTTTGTGCTCCTCTCTTCCCTTATGTTCTCTTCCCCCCCAACATTTTCTTCTGTATTGAAATCCTCTTTCACCAGTTTTCATTTCCCACATGTCCTTTTCTTCCCTCTCATCCTCCTGTTTCCTCTCATCCTTTGCTTCCCTCTCATCCTTCTCTTCCCTATCCTCCTCCTCTTCCCTCTCATCCTTCTCTTCCCTGTCATCCTTGTCTTTCCTCTCATCCTTCTCTTCCCTATCATCCTTGTCTTCACTATCATCCTTCTCTTCCCTCTTATCATTCTCTTCCCTATCCTCCTTCTCTTCCCTATCATCCTTTTCTTCCTTATCCTCCTTCTCTTCCCTATCATCCTTTTCTTCCTTATCCTCCTTCTCTTCCCTATCATCCTTTTCTTCCTTATCCTCCTTCTCTTCCCTATCATGTGACTTCCATTTCATCCTGAACATGTAGCTGCTCCTCATGTCTCATTGCACAACATTCCTGGAATACTTCCTCAGGAAAACTATCCTGAGGGGGCAAGAATAAATACTCCGAGGCAGAACGCACCATTGAGGGAGACACCTAAAATTAATACCTACATATTGAATATTCTTTATTTACTTGTTTTATCTCACCATTTTATATTCTTGAATCAGGGTTATCTTAGCTCTTCCAGGCTACACACACAAAATCTCATTTTTATTATAATGGTTAATTGTAAGCATAAATAATAATATACCTTGACATTTTCCATGTCCTCTAAGTTGCAGCCACCTGAAAACTGGACAAGAAACACAATGCACTCAATAATATGCTAAACTGAAGATAAATGTATGTATAAGCTACACATGTTACCTCTCCCTCGGAGAATGCTGTAGTTCTTTTTTCAGCAGAGAAGAAGTTGAGATCGGACAATACTTCAGCCAAAAGATCTTCATCTTCACTGTCCCAGTCGTCTTTGTATGTTTCTCGAATATTTCCATACCTGTAGAAATAGTACACTAGCTATATCTTCTCCTCCATTAATATTAATAGTAGCTATAAAGGTGACTTACCCTCCTTGGTATTCCTGGATTCTTGTTAATTTCAAAAATCTTCTAGATTCCTCCCAGGTATCAAGCTTGGGATAATAGGAATACTTTGGCTCCACCGCCGCCATGAAATTCTGTTTCAAGATACATAAATAATTCAATTTGCTCTCCAATACCATTCAACTTACTCAGATTATGCTGTAACTAATTTTTTTTACTTTAGAATGCTCACTATCACGTACTTATACTTTCCCGAACAACTTCCACACACCTTACAACCAACAAACCCCAGACTGCGTCGGGAATGCTAGGCACGCCAGCTAGCACAAAAATGACGTTAGCGTTCGCTCGGGCATGCGTGGCCACCGAGAAGAACTTCCCGATCTACTACTGTATAAGCTATCAAGATTCCCTTGAACGTCTTGCCACTAAGCAAAAAACATGTGTAATAATCTGTTGAAAAATTGAGCGATCTTTTCGACTGGCTGTATAGCTAGATGAAAGAACCCACGAAGGCATGAACCCAGTATATGTAGAAGGAATTTCTTCATATCTTTATAGCTACACCGAGGACTAGGGCCTACCGAAATATGCTCGAATTTATTATTCTCTTATATTCCAATTAGAAACAAAGTTAAATTGACGATTGCAGTAGCTAGCTGTTTGAAGTTGGTCATTACAAAAATGGATGAGTAAACGTATCAGTCTCTCTTACTGTTGTACTGAATTACTCAATATTGAGGGTTCTAGTTTTTCAGTGTAAACTTCGAATGTCTCCTTCAATGAATGCAGAAGACAGCTTTGCTGCAGCTGAATAAAATGTAATAAGAAACCTTACCAGGCATTAGGGGATGTGGATTAGGGAGTTAAAGAATTTTAATATACTCAGCAGTGATTTCCCTTCAAATTCATAGGTTGGTTGGTAATGATTTACAAATTCTTGTCAATTTTGATGTAGAGTTGCTCGAGAAGAAAAAATATCTAGCATGATCCTCCAGATGACTCGTTGACTCTGAACCTTAATTAGCTGATAGCTAGCACTACCAGTATTTCAAACTTTCCCCATTTCAGTACAATAACAGAGGGGGAGGGGACTTCAACCGCTCCCCCCCCCCCCCCCCCAAAAAACAACAACAACACTCCCATGCATCTTACATCACTGATCAAGCCTTAGGCCAGTCTATCTAAAGCCATCAGCAGGTAAATGATCTCTCAGCAATGAGACCTGCTTTTGAAACTAATGCCAAAGAATCTTATCAGGGTTGGATTTGCAATGCAAAGCGAGAAAAGGGTCTGGACAAGTAAGGACTACTGTTTGTTCTATTGAAAGTTAATGCAATGAGTACTACTGTGTTCTGCTTCTCTTAGCGTCACTCATTACAGTCGAATCTCCAAACTGTTTACTTCTTAGTGTGTCAATAGGTCAGCACTCCACATGAGTTACGTATTCAGCTCAGCTGCCATGCTGACATTGCTTCTTCCAATATATTATAAAATTATAATGAAATACAATAATTGTGCAATAAAATCAATGAATATTTCTATTGGAGTAAAACCACAGCCTCACATAGCCAGCTATGCACACAATTATAGGCACAATCGTTAAAAACAAAGGGAGAGATGAAACTAAAAACAAAACAAAGAAAACTGGTGATTCCATAAAATATATCACATACAAGACAAGTGATATTAAGTGAACTATGTATGATAGAAGTGTTTGGTAAAGATAGCTTGCTTGCAATAATATAGACGACAATGAACTTTTCATGCTTTGATGTCTGTGAGTTTCCAACCAATGACTTTAGCATCAAAACCAGCAGAGAATAAGTTAGTCTTGCCGTGGCTGTCAGGTGACCATGCTACACTGTACACCATACGACGATGACCCTGAAAATAATAACACATTAAATAAAAATGTTATACCAAAAATTCCAATATCGCATTGCCAACCTATGCAATCAGCATGCTCAAATAGGTCGAACAATTCTCATTTACCTTCTAGTGCCCACAATAATGTATACATTTTAAAATAGCCTCTGGGGATGGACACACCTTAACCTCTTTGAATTTTGCCATACATACACATACATATCAAAATCTCAATTGACTCGTTTGTGAGGGGCTCACTTCGCTTGCCCAATAAAATACTAAGATAGATGCCTGTTAATGCACGTTAGCACTTATGAATTTTTGATTACTTCTGATGCAAAGTGGAAGAGTGACAGAACTAAGGGGAGTGCATTAAGTGCACTTTGCCACTAACTTACATGCATCATTCATTTTGCACCACACAGCTAAAAAATGCAAAGTTTAAGCCCGTACTTTTTGACCAATCACATCACATACAAGTGACGTAATGCGGTATGAGGGGCACTAATACTCTTTATTCCTTTCATGTCATAAACTAGACAGTTAAGTAAAAAAGCATATTACAATATATTTGTAATGACCCTTTACCACATGGTTTCTGCGAGGAACGTGCGAGACTCTGTTTCCATTGAGGTCGTATATCTTGATATGTCTATTATCCAGTGGAATCGCCAACAACGCCCGGTCGTCATGGGAGACGGATAGTCTGTTGACCCCGCAGTCCATCCTGATGGTATCCACTGGTGACCGCATGTTTCGCAAGTCCCAGATCTACACCAAGTATATACACAAGCTCATGTGCATGTTGATTACCACAGTTTGCATCATAACGAATGGATGAGTATGTTACATAAGTTAATGTTTGGCATAATCATTACTCTAGTAAACATCCTAATATTACTCTAGTAAACATCCTAATGTTAATCATTACTCTAGTAAACATCCTAATGTTAATCATTACTCTAGTAAACATCCTAATGTCCAGTGTGATCTTTTACCTGAATGAAAATTTTTATTACTACGTAACTGAATTAATAACAATGATGATTATTTTATTGACGAGCTTCTGATGATGATGATAATGATGATAATAATAATAGAATAATCTTTGGGAACTAGGTACATTAGACATTACTTTCAAATACATCGTTAATAATAATAATAATAATAACAATAATAATAGAATTAATGTACTTCAATAGAAGAAACTCTTATCATTCTGCCACATCTCACCTTTACTGTGTGGTCATCAGAACCACTGACCACATTCTCCCTGAGGCTGAACACAGCTGCATTCACTGCCTTCGCATGACCCTGAAATATGCTGACAGAGTGGATGGGAGGAGCCCTGAAGTCCCACAGTCTAAAGGTCATGTCCACCGAGGAGGTAGCAAGAATCTGCTGCTTAGGATGCACGCACACGTGTGTCAACTCCTGATCATGACCTAGGCAACAACAAAGCAACTGTGAGTGAAATGAGACTTGAAGTAAAGCTCACACATTCCTTTCATCTCAAAAAGTACAACAGTGAAACCTCTTAGCAAAGGCCACACTTGGGGGCAAATACATTGTGACCCTTGTAGAGAGCTTGACTGCTTTTTAAAGATTATTTCTAATGTGATAAATCATTCAGTTCCGTTTATGTTGGCTGTCATTGGGATATATACTGCTTTTAGAAGGCCCTTAGAGAAGTTCTACCGTTAATAAAATAAAGAAACAATCAGTTCTCCCACCACCCCCCTAGTCTCGCGTAGCCAGACCCTTTACCAAATCACGCTACGCGGGGGAAAGGGTTTGGTTAACTGACCGTGTACGAGTTGTGTTTGCTCTGTCAGCATACTGGGTGATTGTGGTCTGTTCTATTGTTCTTCTCAGCCCAATTAGCGAGGGGAAGCTGCACAACTCGTACACGGTCAGTTAACCAGACCCTTTCCCCCGCGTAGTGTGATTGGTAAGGGTTCGGCTACGCGAGACTACCTTCCCCCCCCCCCCCCCCGTAAATCTTGGATGTCAAAATCGAGTTGGTATCAACTCCCACTACAGCAATAATTCCTAGACTGAGAATATTACATCATTACCATCCAGAAATAGGCCATGCGTGTCATACACTCTTTGAACATTTATGACAAAGAAAATAAAGAAATCATCATCATCAAAGAATGCATGTACAAGAACCTAGCATAGCTGAAAAAGTCATGTACAAGTAGCAGGAACTAACTTCACTACTAGTACTGGCAGAATGAAGCAACAAAGGTGCGAACCCTCAGCGCTATTAAACACTACCTAGCTACTACAATATAATCTCCTTCCAAAAGAACAAGCAATCTGTTAGCTATTTTTAATGAGGTATCAAAATAACTCGACCACTCGACCAATGAAAATGGTTCATGGAAACGCTGTCTTCATAAGAGAAAAAGCTAAACTAGCCAAAAACACTCACCAGTATATATTTTCTACACGAAACTTCACTTCTTTCAACTCCGTTAACTTCCCTGAGCATAAAGCAAACTACACCGCTGGCTGCAGAAATTGTTTGCTCACGTGATTATGACGTGACGCTAGGGGGCATTGCCCATAAAAGCTGGTACCTACGCGGAGTTGAAAGCTTTGTGTTTTCTCAACGATTAGCCCGAAATTAAAAAAAACTAGCACAATAAAAGGTCTTAAATCTTCGTCCTGAGTAAGTTCATACCTATATCAACTGTTAATTTTCAGTAATCTCCAAAATCAGAGCGTGACAGACAGACAGACAGGACGACTACTATAACCCTCTCGCGCATGCGCACTGAGGGTTAACTAGTAACCCCAGACATCTGCTCTAAATGTACCTTCCAATGTATGAATGACTTGAGCTGTTTCAAAGTCCCACAGTTTAGCAGTGCGATCCCACGAGGCAGTCACCAGTTTAGTGCCATCTGGCAGCCAATCACAGCTCATGACTGGACCTGTGGGAGATACAATGGATACAATACATAGAAGAATGCTAAAGGAAACATATTATGCTATGCATACATGTACGATACATTACGCAATTGAAGGATTAATAATATATATATAATGAAGAAATGAAATCATTAAAGTAATATTCATTTGATACAAGAGAGTGTCACGAGTCTGTTGGTTTAGTATACAGTGAGTGCCTTGGGCAGGAGTGTGAATTCAGCCAATCAGAAGAGTGATATTCTCTTCAAAAGAGTAATAAATTTACAGTGCACAAAGCACAATGAACAATGCTATAACTTGAGGTTTATATTTTCTATAATTTAAGATTGTAATATTGGATAAATATGGAAACATCCGCTTGTAAACTATCAGTGAAACACTAAACTTCCTAGACCAGTGAGGGAACGCCCACCTCTGTGATCTGGGAGGGTGACAGTGGGAGACTTGAGGGTAGTGATGGGAGAGGTAGGACCACCAGGCACGTGCAACTGCGGCTCTAGTAGCACTGCCTCTGGCTCGTCCTCGGAGCAGTAGCGATCCTCACCTGATGAATCATGCTTCTACATGACACAGAAGTTGGTAGCTACAATAATTGTTATCACCAAAAAAAAAAAATGCTGTTAATGAATCCAGGAGTTTCTACTACTACTGGCAATTCTCACTTCTCTTAGACCCAACACATAAATTCTGAGCTCTGAGTATCACTCAAAGCTACTAAGAATGGCTATATATACCACTATTTTATATCATAGATGACCTGGTTGGAAATTAAAAAAAGAAAAAGAAAAAAAAAGCATGTTTTGCTTCATTATTATAGAACTCTATTTCACACCTTTACCATCTTATCCATGGGATTAGAGCCACTTCTCTGTCTGTGAGATGAGGAGACATGGTACTTCCATATATGGACACTGCTGTCTCCTGACGCCGTGCAGGCGAGGTTCTCGTGAGGATGGAATGAGAGAGCATTGACAGAGCCACTGTGACCCACGTACTTGTGCAGCAGTTGTGCTGACTCAGCATCCCACACACACGCAGTGCCATCTGGAGAGACAGCAATATTAATATACATATTGGTGGAGGATATTCTGAAAAGTGTATGCACGGATTTCTTTAGGCCTTTTAGGGAGGTTTTGCCCCACCCCCTCCACTCCCCTTCTCCTGAAAATTATTACAACCTTCATAGTGATCTGCTACAAAATTTTCATCAATTTCATGGAAACTAGAAACCCCTGAAAATTCAAAAAAGTTGATTTGACTGACTCCTTTCAAGTTCGGTTCTAAGAAATACCCAGATGTAAGTATCTAAATTAAAATGGACCTTTCATTGTTACCAAAGTCCCTCTTGTTTAACAACAAATATCATTTTATGTACTTCCCACTCATAATCTGTCACATTACATTGAAATACTACAACATCTGGATCCCCACCACTCACTTGCTCTTTTCAATGTAATGACCCTTACCTGCTGAGGCAGTCCCTATGACTTGAGACCCATTTCGAGCATGTGTGACTTGCCAGACTCCGTCTCTATGACCACCACTGTACATGTGCACCTGATTGCACTCCACGCTAGCACTAGACCGACTCTACATCCATCACATATGCACAACATCCATGAATACACACTCACATACATACACATGTGCTTACGTGACCGTGCACAGAAAAATCGAGCACAACGCAGGCTCCATAAAAAAAAATGTTTGCACTTATATTATCGTCATCATCCAGATAATGAGCTCTCCAAGATTCATAACCGTAGCTTCAACCATTACCAATGCACACAACCTAACCGTTTCAATCCACAGGCTTCATTAATGCACTTAAACCAATCTTTCCCCCGTCGTTACATATACCGCGTTATGCCCAATTGTACTGTGCATAATCGGTCACATAACAGAGATGCATGCAAGGCACACGTGAGTATGTACATACAGAAGAGAGAGAGAGAGAGACATTAGGTGAATGAGTATTGCCTATAACTTATAATTTCAATGCCCATGGTGACAGTGGCACGTGCTATAACTTAGACACAAGCCAACTCCAGCATTACCAGGTTTTCAGTCATAAAATCCTTTCCATGTTATTTAGCTACTTGGAAAGACATACATACCATGTTTATAGGCAGACCTAACATAGCCCAATCAGTCAAAATATCTTGGCTAATGTTTCAGATAGTGATGTGGCATCAGTGAGTGATAAGATGATGGAAAATGTTGATTTGGTATCTCTGAACAACAGCTAAATACCGTCCTCTCTTTTACGTACCTTCTTTGACAGAATCAACTTCTTGGGAATAGTTGGGCCAGCTGTGAAACACCATCACAAATGTACATACTAATTACCAGCCACAACAATTAATGCATCACAACAATACTAACGAAATACAATAACAAATACACTGATTGATGAAAATAACAAATACACACCACTGATTGATGACAATAACAAATACACTGATTGATGAAAATAACAAATACACACCACTGATTGATGACAATAACAAATACACTGATTGATGAAAAGCATAGTTTTCTTGTGAAATAATTTACATTAATATACAACTCCCAAAACTTAATTTGGTTGTTGTTGTATCTCTTCCCTGAGCTCTTTCAAGCTTTCCCCAAGAAACTGTCACAACAAACATAGCTGGGGTAGAGTAATTGAACTCTAATGGATACCAATGACAAGCTAAAACTGAGGATGGACTCAATGGATGCAGACCCCAGGCACTTCCTCCCATTATTGCTAATGTAATAATTGTATTGAGTAAGTTTGAGCTGTCTTTCGAGGACACCAATTCATGTGCTTTGTATTTCAGGGTAAATGTCAGCCACCCACCCAGTCCACACAACCATTACAGCTATTAGTAAATTATGTATACATGACTTTGAATGGACAAAGGATGTGATTACAGGAGCAACATTTAGTTGCGTCCTAATTAGTATGTAACAGTCGCAACAGATTGTAGTGTGCACTTCATAACGCTTACAGCCAATGAACCAGACTGATGAATAAATGGAATGCAATAGAGCACTGCAAGCTGTGAAGCCTCACTTATGTACTTAGCAAAAGTTCTCAGGTACTCAGTAGCTTCTTTCAAATCCATTACACTCACAGCCATTGAAAATGACAGAAAATAAATGGAAATGCAATGGGGTACTGCAAGTATGTAGTAATGAAACCTTACTCATGTACTTTGCCAAAGTTCTCAGGTACTCAGTAACCAACCTACATTTCACTCTTAAAGCATATGGATAACCACTGGCTACTAACCACCCCGTCCACTAACTATCCCGCCCACCCACCAGCCAAGCCAACACACTTACAGTTCTTGGTTTTCTTCTTGAAAGGGACAGCCATTGGTGCTGCCGCTGCAGGAGGAGACATGCTATAGTCTGTAGCAGCTCCAGAGGGCGTGGCTAGCTCCTGTTGGGGCATCTCAACACTGTTCCTCTCTGCTATGAGCTGCTCCAGCTTCTCTATCCTCTCTCGCACTACAGGGAACAAATATATAGAGAAATCAATGTGTGGTCAATACACTTTCAATAAATGTCATCTAAACTGGACTATTTTAATTTATCCTCAGCAACTCTACACACTAATCTAAATATTAGTTTGTGTTATGCATGCTTTACTGCACTGAACAATAATGAAAAAACAAAACAAAAAAAAACAAAAAAAAAAAAAAATTTTTTTTTTTAAAGTCCCCAATTGCAGCGCAGGAAGACTAGACTAGGATGCAATCTCTCGGACAAGAGACAGACTATTTCCTATTGCTACATAATACACATATGTATATGAGTACTCCCTTCAATGCACCAAGAGAATGGGAAGTGTGAGAAAGATTACATCTGTATGGCTGAATGGTACTGTATATAATAAAGAAGGAATGGTACACTATACTAAGAAAGGTATAAGAAAAAATACATAATTAGTATCATTAGAGAAGCCTGAGTGGAATTCAAGGTTCATGCCAGAGTCTGGTGCAATGTAATGTGAATCTGTATGACTCTGCTACTTCAGTGTTCAGCCTAAATTGCAGACTGAGAATGTGAAGCAGAACAGAGCTTCCTTTTGACAGGGAGAATGCTAGAAGACTTTCAAGTTAACTTGTTTAGCATCTAATCCATAGCAGTGCAAATCAATAATGGCAGGAAAGAAAGAGGGGGGAGAAGGAGAAGAGGGGCGGGGGAAGGAGGGAATAACCCTGCCTACACATATTCTTACTTCTAATCTTACATACACATATTTAGGTCTTGCATGTACATATCTACACAAACAAGTTCCTTTTCTAAACTTCTTGAATGTTTCTGGTAGCTGACCCAAAATATCTTACCTCACAAAAACTGACTCCTCCATGGGATTGTATAACCCACCATAAGAGCAGAATCTTCTTATGTTAAATTGCACTATAATACATAAGTGTTGTGCACCGGTCTAATTATACCATGTACTAAATACACATGCAGTGACTCGAGAAACTAGCAGATAACAAATTGAACTGGATGTCATCAAATAATACTGTAGAAAGGAAATCTCTCTCTCAGATAAGGAAACGCAAGAAATACTTTCAAAACCAAGTACTTATGAATGTTAATATAATTCTGTGTTTCACAAACAGAAGTCGACTACCAGGTAATACGTTGGTGTTGTTTTTTAAATTCCTTTTATGGGCAAATAAAGTCAACGTTCCCCCAAACATAGTGGAGATATAGATTTACACTAGTCCTTCTGCTTCCATGAAAGGCCAAGTACCATCACTCAAGTAAAAGCACAGGTTGAGCTGTGGTGTACACATGCCTGCCACTGGGATCTGTCCACACATGGATCTGTTAGGATGTTTGTTTGGCTTTCTTCTGAATGGCTGGCTATTCAATGATACATCTAAAAGGCTGTGATTTATAAACAATGTACAGACCGGCCAGTCTTGTATTGAAAACTAGCCAGGATACTTCCCCCCACACACACACACGCCCCCCTTTCTTTTATTAAGAAAAAACACCAATTGCATCATCAAAAAATAATAAAAACCATTATTAATGAAGCAATTAAGAGCTCAATTATAACTAATGAAGCCAAAATCAGAGCTCAATGATGAAAGAGAGAGAGAGAGAGGGGGGGGGGGGAAGGGTGGGGGAAGTCATTAGTCAGTGAGCTACTACTGGGAACAACAGATTTGTTCATGAGTATGCCGCCAATGTTACTCTGACAAGCTATTAAAACAGGTAGTGAGATGACACACTTAGACATGTTGTATACTCCATCACTAGATTTCAAACAATTGGAAATTTAAAGTGAACTGCCAGACAGTATGATATCGTTATACAATTCTTACCCCCTAGCAAATAAAATAACCATAACATAACTAGATCTGGAATACAATAACCTTGAAAATAGCATTGATATATACAACATCAAATCCAGATAAAGTGTCACCATGTCAATTAATTACATTGTACGCATGTATGTATGTATGTATGCCCACACACAACATATACTGTAATTAGGTGGGCAAAGCAACCCCATCACAAATGAGTTTAAATTATTATTGTATACGTATACGGCCAAAGTTCACAAAGGTCAATGAATGTCCATCCCCAGAGACTACTCTATAAGCTAGTATATTAGCATGGGCGCAAGAAAAGGCATTTAAAACCCTTTACCATAATGTAGTTTTTAAAACTAGTAGTGAGTGCTGTTCACCAGGAGCTACTGGTCATTCAGAATAACTTATATTTGCTACCACTATGCCAAGAAAAAAAAAAGTACTTCAATATTTATTCACTAACATTAACTTTTAGGCAAACTAATTGGGTTATTTTTTTCTGCATACAGAGCTCTAGTAATAGCAAAATTCCACTTTATCAGATTTTAGGAGATTAGAGTGTTGTAGTCTGAATTATACTTGTGCACAATGGCTCACTCGCCTTTGAGCTGAAGCACATCACTAGTTTATATCCATAATTCAACCGTGAGAAAGCATTATGGGATGTATTCAACTGATAATCTTGGCAAATGAGCAGAGGCTAGTAATCACACTCGAGGTAAACACATCTAACAACAGAAAGGAAGAAATCAATAGCATTCTATGATAGTGATGCCTCATCACCAGCTTCTCTTCAGGTTGTTTCATCTCTCTTTTATGATATGAACAGGTTCATTAGTTTTCAGATATGGTCTCAAGCATCTTGATTTATCATCACCATCATTATCTTAATCACTATTACCATCATCACCACAACGGTCTTTATTATTACCATTACTTTATTATTACCGCTATTACATTTATCATCATCATCATCATCATCATCATCATCATCATTTAAGATCCAATTTGGTGATTCTGAGAACCCATTGCATGCACAGTAAATGTTCAATCCCAGTCTGCACTATGAAGGACTAGTTAAGACTTGTTGAAGCCATACGTGTAAGGGAAAAGTCACACATTTATGGAATACGAGCCACGACCCAAATTCTCTTTAATTACAGTAATGGCAACATCAACAACTTACACGAAAATGATTGCTTTATAATAATTAACATTTCGTCAATATGGACAATTGTAATTACGTATCATGTGATCAAAGTAAACTCAAATACAAACACTGAAATAAAATACTCAAATACACAATCCACGAATAATTATCCTCCATACTCACAAATGGCTTCATACATGCAGTTCAGTCATCCATCTAAGAATGGCAGACTAGCACAAAATGACATGAAATCACGTCCCAGAAGAACTACCAGTCACAGACGATGCTGTTCCTAAGTTCTTTATTGTCCATTCAGCAATATTATAAAATGTAAATGTACACCATTACATTTAAAAATTGGCCATCTGTGCTGACCCAGCTGGAAGGCAATTATAATTAGGGACACTGTAGGCACTAAAGTGCTTGGATAATGTAATAGAATTTCTATGGTATCCACTACTATAATAATTGTTTAGACTGCCTCTGTCTGTCTCTCCAGGCCTACGATATTTTGAAGAATTCATACATGCCTAGCTAGATCAAGAGCAGCATAAATTTCAAAAGTTTGGGTTAGATGAACTGAGAATACCATTTGGTATATAAGTTGTACCCCCTCTCCATGGCAACTAACAACTCTCATGCTCTGAGCTGCTAAAAATGGCACTAATGGATGAAATTAAATTAGTAAGACTGACAAGAATGCATATCCAAGGAAACTGTACTAAAATAACAATGGAGTGTACGTTGCAACAGTGAAATCAATTTACGAGTCCTCTAACTAGACAGGACAAAGTCTGTCACTCCTTCACAAAGAGCTCCATAAGGGCACAGCGTTGACATACAGTATGCTTGGCATGCCAGCATCAGCTGCCAATTCCTAAAGGGAATCACTAAACCATTGCCCATTCTCTATCTTCACAAGCAAGCCACCTTCTTACAAGGACTCCAACACACACACATAATAAGCCCTGGTGATTGATTTCCTTATTTAATACCATTACCCATTTAGTAATTACAAAGTTGGTTTCCCTACTAGAACTCTAATAGTCATGTACGGGTTTAATATTCAATTAAGACAGACAGCAATGATGCTAAAGATTAAATTTATTCTCTGCAATCCTATGAATTTACCATCTATGAATTGTGTTGCTGTACTAACTACTACAGCTTCCCCAATCCATTGGCTTCTAAGAAAACTCAGTTGTTACTCCCATACAATTTAAGAAAACTTACAAGCTGAATTTTCCCCATGAAGAAGCTCAAACTGGTGTTCAATCTGTCCGAACAACTCAAACAATTTTGTCCTCGTACTGTCCGAAGTCCCACGGTCGCTTGTCGCCTTACCGCCGGTCGCTCCACCGGCAGAAGAGCCGTAAGTACCTAATGAATTAGGCTGAGGCCTGCCGCTGCCAGCTCCAATGCTACTAGAAGACTTCTTATTTTTCTTTTTAAAAGACATTCTTATTCCAGCAGCTTCCACGGAGCTTAGTTATACTATGGTTATACCCACCTACTGACATCCGAATAAAAACAAACTTGTGCAACTAAACTTTGACTTGAGGAAGTCTTTACCAAAAGGTCAGAAAGTTCAAAAAGGGGCGGAGCGTTGCGACCGGCAACTGTGCTAAATCACGTGATGTGACGACCTCCTCTCTTCGGGGTTAAAGTGTGGTAACTTTCATAGTGGACCGCAGGATTTTTTAACTTCTCTCTGCCTACTGCAGTCCTATTCGGTGGGCTCACAGGTTTTTGCCTTTATTGGGGTGCGTGAGGGTATATACAGCAATGGACAATCCGCGCGAAATCTTAAGCACTCTGGAAGGTGAGTCTGTTAAGAAGTACACTACAGCCATATTGCAATATTTCTGTTTACCACTCCGTGAAACCTTGAAAGGCTCTTACTTCCACACTAATTACAGGAAAAATCTCCTTCAGTTTCTCATTAGCGTATAAGAAACACTAGCTGTTTTGTGTAGCTTGTATAGTGCTCTGTATTCCTTGTTGGTGGTTTGCCTCAGTATCAATACTAAAAGATAGATTTTTTTTCTTCTCTCCTTGATACTCCTTCTGCTTGAGAAAAGCATTCAGTAAATACTCCAACTTGAATAGTGATGGTGGATGCTATTGTTTGTTGTTCTTGATTTATTATCACTCATAAGTAGATAGATACCGGGATGAGAGCTCTACTGAATGCTCAGCTGGTCTGCTTAGCTATTGTATGGTAAGGTTTGGGATGCAGTTGAAGGTCAATAATGGAAATTGTTCAAAGTTGGACATTGAAGTGTATGTCTCATACTAGTGGACCACTCTTGGAATGTTGTTTTGTATATCTCTTCCCAAGTCACTTTTTGTGTGACTGACGTACTATACATAATTCACTTTTTACATGGATATTCACATTATGCCAACAAATGGTACCATTACTTATAGACAGGCTGTGAAGTATTTCCATTTCTTAGGGAAAGTAATAATTTTGCGTAGTTTTCCTAACACCTAATTGTGTGTATTTATTTTACTACATCTGCTTACCTGTTACTATTTTACTCCTTTTACACAACCAGGCTTCCCATGCATAAATATACTACGACGGAAGTTTAATAGTGAGTAGACTGCAGAAGTGAGATGGGAAGATAATAATACTACAGTTTGGCATCTGTGTTATGTTATAATATTTTTTATAGGGACTGTAGACCGTCTGAAGGTCATTTACAAAGAAAAAGATGGCTTTCCTCTGAATGACGATGTGGTAGAAGTTCGTCAACTTTGTATCAGTGTAGAGGAAGTGTTGCGACACCAGCAGAAAGGTGAGGTGCACGTCTTATTTTAATGTACATAGGCTTATGTTTTTTCCCCATTGGGAATTGTTCCTTTTAAGAAGTTCATTCATGGATGAGAATCACACATGAATGTTTTTGTAATACTAGATTTGAATTTGATTCACTCAGGGCTGTGTATGCATGTGTGTGCGTGCATGAGAGTGTGTGTTAAAGTTGTTAATTATGTTTATTATTGTGGGAGTGCAACTCATTAATCTAACATTTGATCACACTCAAGGAAAATGACACAATTATAACTTATAATTGTAGAGTTTAATTGTATTTAACTGCTTTGACTTTCTACCTAACTCAAAAAATTGTAACCTTACAAATATTAGCCTATTAGCCTTGAGTTTTTCTTGTGAGTGGGTGTTAGTCACCTGACATATATAAGGCCCAGTTAAGTGGTGAAGGATGCCATTGGCAGAAAGGAAGCACCGCAAATTTCTTACACTTCTTTTCTTTTCTTTTTTGTTTTTTTGTTTTTTGTTGTTGTTTTTTTGTTGTTGTTTTTTGTTTGTTTTTTTTGGAGGAGGAGGAGTTAAGAGCACGGAAGGGGGGGGGGGGATTTTTTTTGTCATTTATTTTCATGCCACACCATGCCCAAAAATGAAGAGTAATTGTAGCTGAACACATGTAGCTATTGTGTCTGCATGCTATCTGTAATGGGAAATTCCTGCTCTTCTTTCATTCAATCTCCCCTCCCCCCAAGAGTGAAATTGGTCCACTAGACCTATTTAAAAACATCCACTAAGTGGTCTGAACAAGTTTGCTTATGTTGGAGCGCATGCAGATATTAGTTTCAAGGTCACACTTTGTTCTTGCTCAATTCTGGCACGTATTCGTTTATGTAGCATAATTATATTATAGATGATTTCATGATACAGCTGCCTACACGTGTGCAGAGTAAGATCTGATTAGGTCACATGATGTTAGGTTTGTTGCACACTTTCGCCTTATCTGTGGCCATGTTGGAGAGTTTTCTTGTTATTTCTGTTATCATAATAGTAGGCAAGGCAAAACTATGAAGATATGTAACTATGGGGCTTGTAATAATGTGGACATGCAGTAATCATTAATGTGTATTTATTTAGTAGACATTTTAGATTGTAATTTGCAACATGTTTTTCAATATGCATGAGCACAGCCATATGATCTGATAATTCTACAGCTTCATTGGAGCCACTGAAGCAACAGCTGATTCAATAATTTGATGTGAGGTTTTGCTGGGTTTTTTTATTTTTTATTTGTTTCTTTTTCTTTTTATTATTATTATTATTTTTTATTTATTTTTTATTATTATTATTTTTTTTTTTTACATAAAAGTTATATCCGTGCCTAAGAGTGGGATAAAGTTTAACACTAGGTTTTGTTTTTGTTTTTTGTTTGTTTGTTTGCTTTTCATTTGTCGGTTTTGGTCCTTGCTTGGTTTACCGTTGTTTTCATGCTATTGCAGTTGTTTTCGCTTGCAATATTGATTCAATGCAGACAAACAGAAGTGATTTCAAGTCATACCTACAAAATTACGTAGTAATTAAAAAAGCAATACTTTTAAACATACTGAAGTGTGCCCATACTGCTCTTTAAAAGTTCTGAACTTATAGTAATCCACCTGAATAAGCCAATTAATGTTCTGTGGCAGATAAATTGAGTTTCTGGGGAGAGAGGCGTGACTACTGGCACTACCTGAGTGAGGGAGTCGGTAAGGTGAAGAACTTTGAGAAATGCCTCAAGCAAGTGCAGAAACTGACGCAGGTAAGTGTGTGGGTTTCAGGGGTGGGTGTGGGTGGGTGAGTGTGTGGAGGAAGGACAATTTTTTAATTTTATGTGGTGTATAAAATACAAGTGTCAGAAAATCTTCAGTGAGGTAGATTATTATAATAAGAAGGGAAATGTGTGCATATAATTCTAGAGTTGTAGCAAGTGGAGGTGATGATTGGTGATAAATTATGATAGCTTCTTATATCTAATATCTGAGTCATCTCAGCGTGTATAGGGTATGTAATAATTATGCCTTCATCGCAGCAATGCTCTAATAAAAGTTGACTCGTATTTTGATGAATCAGTCATTCTTGGTTGAAATATTTATAATAATAACAGTTTTCACTCTTCAGGTTATATTAAACAGTAAGCATGACCACCAGTTATCTTGCTGTTTATATTGCATTGTATAAATCACCATAAAGAGTTCAACTTCATTGACCCCTGAGGAGGACTTCAGCAAGAAGTGGAAACGTCAGATTCTTAATTTTTTTTAAAATTTAATCGGTTGTTAAAACTGAGAAAAAAAAACTGCTATTATTTTTCTTTTGATCTTATATGTACTACTTTTTTATTCTAACAATCAGAATTGATGATCAAGGTCCCTTTGTATGTTAAAGGACTTCTGAAAAATATTTTATATTTCTCTCTCTATCCTATATAATTGGTAGATTGTGTGGGTGTGTGAGACTTCGCAACTCACCCATAAGGTTTCCGTTGCTTTGTTAAGCTCAAGACTTGTTCTTTTAACGCTATGTGTGGCTTGGTACAGATGGCTCGATCTATTGTCAATTACAAAAAATTATTGACAAGTCAGCAAGAACTTTTTTGTTGTTGTTGTTGTTGTTGTTTTTCCCTCTGCCATGTAGATGTGTTCTCAAGTGCATCTTTTCAGCTTCTTTGGTTTAATTTGGCAATGTGGCTTATAACATACCCGTATAAATTGGTGGAGACCCCTGCCAATATCCTGGACTATTAATTGCAAAGCTGGGCATTAGTGTTTCTGTAACTGACAAGGTGTCAGATAGGAGTGCTGAATGTGTCCAATGAATTTTTATTTTTACTGGGCACTCATCAAAACCAGAGTTTAGCAATTGTTTGGACTTGCCTAGAACCCATTTTTGGTCCTGTGATAATTACCCCACGTGTAATTAAGGAATTTTTTGTTGTTGCTAATTAATAGTTCACTAGCACATCAACCAGAGTTCTTTGAGGTCACGATTAACCCCTCAGCACGCATGCGCGAGAGAGGGTTATAGTAGTCTTCCTGTTTGTCTGTCAGTCTGTCATGCTCTGATTACTGAGAATTAACTATTGATGTAGGTATGTTGATTTAGGTATGAACTTACTTGGAACGACGATTTTGAACCTTTTTTTGTGTACTACTTTCTTTTTTTTTTTGAGGGCTGATTTTTGAGAAAGCACGAAGCTGTCGGCTTCTTGTAGGTATTAGCTATTTTGGGTAATGCACCCTATTGTCACATTGTAATCACGTGAGCAAATAATTTCATGCTGCTGCCCACAGTAGTTTTGCTTTATGACGGAGTACTGGAAGTGAAATTTGCATTGAAAATATATGCCAGTGAGTATCTCTGGTCTGTATAGCTTCTTCTCTTCTGGCCTGTTTAGCTTCTCTTTTGAAGACGGATGTTTTCATGTATGTACCATTTTCATCACTCGAGCTATATTGATATCTGATTAGAAGAGCCAAAAAATTATTCTTTTGGTCTGAGATGATTTTGCAATAACTAGCTAGGGTATAGTAGCTCTGAGGGTTCACACCTTTGGTGCTTTTTTTCTTCTTTTTTTTTCTTTTTAACTAGTATTGTTTTGTTTGTTTGTTGTTATTGGTTTTTTTTTTGTGAAGTAACTTTTGTTCAGATTTTAATTCCTTCATTCACTTGTGATTGTCATGTGTATCTCTTATTCAGTTCACAACCAGTCAGGGCAAAGGTCGTGCCTTGATCAGAGAGTGCTTGACCCAGCAGCTATTGGCAGACTGCATTCAGAACTGCCTTAGCAACCAGAGGAGAACTAGGTGAGTAGGAGGAGGAGGAGGTTTGGGAGTACAGATATAGTGAGCTTCCTGGTGTGCTGTAAATATCAGGTGTGCTTGTGAATTGTTGTTTGTTGTTGTTTTCATATATTACACATTTGCTTGTTTGTACAGGTATGCATTATTAAATCAGCTGCCTCACCAGGAAGCAAGTGGTTTGCTTTCCTGTGGGGAGGCTCTATTTATTTTATCTCATAAGTATATGCTTGTCTAGCCACAGTTGTATATTGTTATTATTGTTGTTATTATTGTGCAGATTTATATTACTGGTGTTGTTATTAATATTAATATTATTATTATTATTATTATTATTATTATTATTATTATGCTGTCACCACTATAAATCAAATGAAATATTAAATTAATCTCCTAATATATATAGTCACGATGGGCAGGACTGAGTCTTGTTTATCCACAACTGTTATTGTCATGGCTACAGAGAGTGGTACCACCCCACTGCAATGATCCTGGTGGATTCCTTCGTGCAGAATATGCTCACTGCTCTATACGACCTCTCAGATGTGACGTTTGACCTTCCGCCAGATGGACTAGAACTGGATGAAACATGGCCAGCTTTTGTTCTGTGAGTTGGTTTGATCTTTTCCCCTCCAAAGTTCACATTTGTTGAGCTCATGGAGAGGTAAATGTGATTCACTAGAAGTTAATATTTTTATTACACCACACAATTTCCCTGTATGTTGGAATTGGATGCAGTTAGTATCGGTCATAGCTCCAATAAAAGTTTTCCCCCTATGCAGGCATCTGCAGCATGAATAATGTTAGCTGCAATAGGAAGTATTGTAGCAGGTTTGGCATCCCAAGTTGTTTACACTTAAAAAAAAAACGACTACAACGAACTAAACTTTTGTTTGTTTAAATATACGAGGAGCTGTTCCAATAGTGAAATAAGTTTTGTGGAATAATGTAATGCAACATGACTATTATAAGAGTCTTTTGATGAGTGTTGTACAGTTAGAGATACCCCACAGTTTTGTTGTAGTTGGTGTTTAAATATTTTTTATTTTGTGATTGGTGTGTTCAGGAAATCGTTCAAAGATCACAACAGTGTGGGGGATTCCCCTAGTGCCAGTGCTCACTTGTCTCCTCTTCAAAAGGTGCTGGGAGGCACAACGAAGGTGGCCCAGAAAGCAGGGAAACAATCTCAGAAGGTAAGCCAGCAGAACCATCACACGTACCTCAAAATACTTGATGTATTACGTACGACTAGGGAGGGATTTATGCAGAAGGAGCCAGTTTTTGCCTCCTCCTCCCCCCCCCCCCCCCCCCCCCCCCCCCTCCCTCTCTCTCTCTCTCTTTCACGCACACACACACACATACTCACACGCACCCAGAATTTTTGGTAGTTAAAATAGTGCAGTTTAAAGTTGAATTCTAGGACAAGTAAGATTTATACATGCATGTGACCAACTCTGATCAGAGTGAAGTATGTTCATCCAAGTAGTGCAGGTTTAATAAATAAGTGTAGCTAAGTACATGCAATGTCTCTTGTGTGCTCCCAGCAAAAATCCTGTAAACCCCCCCCCCCCCCATGACTACATACGTGGCTAAAATTGTTGTGTTAGTTTAGTGTTATGCTTATTTCTTTCTTTGTCAGGTTTGTACACGTACTCTTTATGACCTGGTCACACAGTATAAAATGTTGTGCCCATGTGTAGGTTCAGATGATAGAGAAGCATTGAGGAGCACCTTCCTAGATATACATCAAGGAGAGAGAACCATTCGACCCGCCATTGTGGGCACTCTGCTGTAACATACGAGCTTGTTTAAGCCACCGGTGAGCGCATTCCCAGGGATTGGTGTGTCGGACCTCTGCCCCGGAGCTGAGGGTGACCCACTTGACGATATCACGACTGGACTGAGCGTGCTCAAGAGCTGCCATAATTCTTGGACGCAAAGAGATGTCCCAGATAGCTGCAAGCTTGTGCCGATAACAAGTCCTTAAAGGTTGAGATAAGTAATGACCACTCTACATGTTAATCGTTTTAATAAAACGACACTCACTTTTGGTTTCTTTTTTCATGTAAATCGTGCGTGACGTTGCCAGTGGTGTGTGTGTGTGTGTGTGTGTTGTGTGTGTGTGTGTGTGTGTGTGTGTGTGTGTGCTCTCTAAGGCAAGACAGATAGACCTGGAGATGCAGGTGCAAGAAACGATGAGGGAGAGTGACTACTCAGAAACTGATCTAGTCAGACAATTACAGGTATGGGATATTCACACATATAGACGTGTAAGAACCTGCGATCCCTTTCCAGTTATTTTTGTTTTTGTTGTTTTTTTTTGTAAAAGAAATTATTTACAGAACTACAGTATGTATGTCATGTTAAGTATAAGAGTTGAAATAATGTCTTATACCAAAACACTAATTGCTATCAACTATGGACTCCATGTCTTGTTCAACTTAAAATGGTGGCAGAAATTACTGGAGTTAGAGTAATAGAGTTGGAAAGAAAATAAGGACGAGTGTGCAGCTTGTCTAAACTGTCTCTATATTGGAGCTACCACAAGTGCATAGGCTGGTATTTGCTAATTAATACAGTGACATGCTTCCTTCAACATCAGTCGTAATAAAACTCCAGAACAAATGTTCCAATTGATGTGGAGTTATTTGTTGTTGTTTTACAACTGACTGTTGTTATTGTTGTTGTTGATAGAGGGAGGGAATGAGGGGTGTATCTTGTCAATGCTATCACATGCAGTCTGTGTTGTCATAGTATAAGCTGATTGACAGTGCATAGAAATGCAGGGAAAATCAGTTAATAAGTATATGTTTTGTTCCCACTGTTCTGTCTTAATACCATTCTTGTGTGTGTGTAGGAGTGTCGCGATGAGATACGTGCGTTGTACAGTGACCATCAGCGAGTGAACAGTGAGAATGAAGAGCTTAATTTGCTGCTGTGTCGTAACAATGAAAAGGTAAGGAGGGAACGAACCGCAAACACAGTCCGACAAATAGGGGGAGGAGATTATTTCACACATAACAATAGAGAGAGATGTTTGGGAAGGAATTGGTAAAATCTTTGTTGATGGCTCACTACTAAGTGGTGATGGTTCCAGTCGTTTGGTGTGGCCATAGCTGATAGCTAACTCAGTGGCACATACCAGTGACAGAGAGATAGCTCTGTGTAGGTCTCTGCCACCTGAGTAAGTCCTCAGTCTCTGTCTACAGGTTTCAAGCTGTTAGGCTGGTTCTAGGTGAACTACCTCAGGATTTCTCTAACCCAAACCCCACTTCCTCCTTCCACTATAAATAAAACTCCAGACAGTCCATATATATACAGTAGGGGTCAAAAAAAAGTTCCCATAGCGACCAGACATTTTAGCGACTATGTAACAGAAAAATAGTCTCTAGGGCAGGGAGACTTTTTAACGACTATTTATCAACCAATGCCGACTACAAAAGTGCCAGCTGCTGACCAACTTTTCAAGTCTGTTTATTTATTTTTTTAAAAACTATTAGCAGCCTAGTTTTAATCTGATTTTGCAGCTGCTACACACCAAGCAGGTGCTTCCCTGTACTTGTTTAACCACAATAACTGAAGTGCTCTAGAAGGGTTCTGCCCCTAACCTTAAAAAAGTCAGACTTAGAAAGGTCGCTAGAGAAAAAAGTCTGCAGTAAAAGGTCACTACAAAAAAAAATTGCCAAAAAAGTCAGGCTAGGTGTTAAAAGTCTTCTTACAGACTTTAGAAAGTCCTTTAACCGACTCAATGGGAACTTTTTTTTTGACCCCTACTGTATATATAATTATATATATATATATATATATATAATACTAGTGATGGGCTTGAGCACAAATGGCAAGCGAGCCTTGAACTACACTATTGTTAAAAGATTGATTTTAACAACTAACATTCAAACTACTAAAATAAAGTCGAGTTGTTAAATTACGCATATGCGGTAAAGGGGGTTCAATGCCATAGTAACCGCTCCCCTCAACTGTTTGAATTGAAAAAGAAGCAACAAAATCAAGTCACGTTATTTAAATTTTTCTTTGTGATATTCTTAATAGTAGTTGTAACGCACAATACTTTCACACAACTGAACATACCTACGCAAGACTTACCTTCGTGGTTCGTCTAGTGGACAATGAATTTTCAAGTAAATGCTGTTGAGTAGTGCTTATAACTGTGACAAATAGCGTATTAACTTACCACTGCCACTAACTCAAATAGAAATGGAGCTCCCCTAAGTTTTTGAGTTTTAACTGCACCTGCAAAAGAATTCAAAGCGGTAAACAATTCAATTTCTAGAATGATATGGGTAATGATCCAAACCGGAGGATTCTGTTTAGTGAAGTTTGGGACGGGGTCGAACACGGAGCGAACACAAAAATACGCGAGGGTCAAAGTACAAAATGACATACATACGTCCAAACATAAATAAACAAACATCCCCGATTTTCAATTGTGTTACCCCTGTAAGTGTCTCGCTCGCTCGCCAATTATATTTTTATTATTTTTTTTTTTTTGGGTGCTGAGTTTTTTTGCATGTGCATAAAGAAACTTGGTATGTCAAATTTCATGGAATATGTTACTGAGCATTTTCTTATTGAATGTATTCATGAATACTAATTCTAATTGTATGAAATTGTAATCCAATTTCATGGTAATTCGGCAGTTCTTAAGTTGAATAAATCTCTCCTCTATGCTTGGTGTGCTTATCAAAAGTCTAGTGTTTGCTCCTGGTTAATTTAATAAGGATGAAGACAATGTGCTTTTTGGTTTGTTTCAGTTGAAGGAAATGGAAGATTCCAACTTCAACCTGGAGGAGCAGCTAGCCAGGTGTGAAGCTGAGACGAGTGGTGGGAGACAGCGGGCATACAGTGTGTTGGAGATAGCTTTGCAAGAGAAAGAAGAGGTAAGGGATAGCATAAGCTTCACTCGCAAGTAGAACTTTTTTTTTTCCTTTATTTATTTTTTTTCCTCCCCCCTTTTTTTTCTTCCTTCTTTATTTATTTTTGCTTGAATTGATCCTGATGTTAAAATTTATGGGATTGTCAATTCAATTTTCAGAATTATGAGAAGTTGTCTGTTCAGCTGGAGCAATCTGAGGCCAGCAACAAGCAAATGTGCCAGTCTTTAGAAGATTTGCACACGCGAGTGGAGAGCCAGTCTGTTGTCATCGAGGATCATCAAAAGAGTGAAGGAAAGAGGCAAGAACTTGAGAAAACCCTGCAGGAACTTGAGAAAACCCTGCAGGAACTTCAAGAGTCAAAAAATATTCTTGATGGCGAGATAACAGACTTAAAATCTCAGAATTTAGCTCTGGTCTCGGATCTGGAAGTTCAGAAAAGGAGTATGGAACAAGAGACTGCTGACAAGTTGGAATTGGAAGCAAAGAAGTGGTTGTCTGTGGAACGGGAACGAGACAGGTTAAAGGGAGAGCTGGCAGATGTTCATTCGTCAGTGGAAAATGAGATGTCGGCACTGAAGTTTAAACTGAGTTCTATCAACTTTTACCATAACAACACATTAAGATCATGCGGAAGCCAAAAATAAAAATAAGTTTACATGGGTTCTTGTTTTAGTTGTGTGTTTTTTTTTGTTGTTGTTTTTTGTTGTTGTTTTTTGTTTGTTTGTTTGTTTTTTTGTTTTTCTCCTGCACATTCAGTTTATTAACCCTCAGCGTGCATGCGTGAGAGGGTTATAGTAGTCGTCCTGTCTGTCTGTCTGTCTGTCTGTCTGTCTGTCACGCTCTGATTTTGGAGATTACTGATAATTATTAATTTAGGTCTGAACTTACTCAGAATGAATATACAGGACCTTTTATTGTGCTACTTTTTTTTTAATTTTGGGCTTATTGTTGAGAAGTGCAAAGCATTCAGCTCCACGTAGGTACCAGCTTTTGTGGGAAATGCCCCCTAGCATCACATCTTAATCACGTGAGCAAATAATTTCTTATAGCCTGCGGTGTAGTTTGCTTTATGCTCGGGGAAGTTAACGGAGTTGAAACCAATGAAATTTCTGCGTTGAAAATGTATACCAGTAAGTTTTTCTGGCCTGTTTAGCTTCTTCTCTTATGAAGACAGTGTTTCCATGTACCATTTTCATTGCTCGAGCTATATTGATGCCTGATTAAAATAGCTAATAGATTGCTAGTTCTTTTGGTCTGAGATTATATTGTAATAGCTAGGTAGTGTTTAGTAGTGCTGAGGGCTTGCACCTTTGGATTCATTATTATTGTTGCTGTTGAAGACTTCAGTTTTTTTCCCCCTTTTGTCTCCCTACATTGTGGTCATAAAGCTTTTCGATTACCAGAAGTCATTAAATAGCTAGTAAATATAATATTCAATATTACTGGTATTGCATTCAATATCACACATTATATTTTATTGAATATTGGGTATTCTCATTATTTTTGTCTTTAAGTATCCAATAGGATCGGGGACAATTTTGATACCTTTCTTCTCTTTCCCCCTGCAGCATAGCTCCAAGAAGGACCGCACCTTAGCTGAGCTGCGCAATCAGTCCCGCAACATGGAGGGCCAGATGAGTGAGGCGCGTGAGAGAGCTGAAGTGGCAGAGAAGGAGCTGGAGGAGATGAAGCTGGAGCTGCAGGACGTTGAGGGTGTCCTGGCCAATCAGCAGATAGAGATGACGTCACTACACGAGCAGCTGACAGAGGTAAGCCTCAGCCTGGCTAGAAGGATAAAGTTTTAGCATTGTTGGATTATTATCATGTGTGTATATCTATTTTTTTAATTTTATTATTTATTTTTATTTATTTAATTAATATTATTTTTATTTGTTTATTATTTATTTTATTTTGTTTATTATTTATTTTTTTGTTTATTATTTATTTTTACTTTGTTTATTATTTATTTTTACTTTGTTTATTATTTATTTTTATTTGTTTATTGTTTATTTTTATTTTTGTTTATATTTTTACTTATTTACTTTTTTCTTTTTCTTTTTTGTTGCTATTCTTGAAAAAAATATAAGCAGAATCCAAGTTCATTTAACAGTTTGGAAAGGAGAAATATGAAGTTGCTATTCATTTGTACTCTAACTGATTCCCCCCCTCCCCACATTCTGTACGCACTCACGTAGAAATCTCTGAGTAGAGACCATGAGAGGGTGGCCATGTTGAAGGAGCAGACTCTGTGGGACTCGAGGTACACGAGACTGGAAGTCATCAATGCGGAACTCAAGAAGGACATTGATGCTGTGACCAGCGAGAATGACGATCTCAAGAAGCAGTTCAAAAAATTACTAGAGTAAGCTGTGAAGACAACCCGGGGGGGGGGGGGGGAAGCAGACAAGTTACACTGGGGGAGTATAGAATGTCGGTAGGGAATTGTGAAGAGAAGGTCCAAATATTTGGATCTATTTCTGTTTTAATATCATGACCATTTTTAGAGAAAATAGCTTTAACTTGTCACTAAAGATGTAGATATCTCACAAACCTTATACATTGAAAACAAACTTGTATTATTAGGTTGCTAGTGATGATCAGGTCTTATTTTTTTTTAGACCGTTCACCTTTCTGACATTTTAATGGTTTGCTAACCTCTTTATAACATTACTTGGGACTGAATGACAACAGGTGTGACCTTTTGGTGTGGTGGGTTTGTGCCCCGCCATGCAAAAGGTGACGTTGTGGCAGCATGCGGGATGACCTGGAGCAGGACCACCTTGCCATGGGAAACGTGGGTGGACAGGCAAAACTGTGAACGGCCAGCATGGACACCTGCAACAGCCCTCTTCACGATGTTTGCTAGAAATGTGAGAGTGATATGAATAATATAAAACTAGTACAAATTCATTTTTTACTACTATGTTAATACGTATAAAGTGAAACAGTGAATAATCTTTTTTTTTTTTACTTTATCGTAGTAATTGAAGTTTAATTTTAATCAAGAAACTTTTTTTTCACCCATAGGATCTTTTCATCAAGTTGAACCATGAAAATTTTTGAACGATTAAGTTCAAAAGAATAAGAGTACTAAAGTTCACTTATAATAAAACTAGTGTTTATGCTTGAGCACAAATTTGCATAAAGTTTCCTTAATTACCTCTCTACTGAATGTGATGACGTGATTTACTCATTCCATTTGTGACGGCACTTTACCAATACTGAGAGTTGCCATGGTTAAACTACTTAATACCATAGTTACCTTTTTCAACAGAGTAAAATACCAAATAAAGACTAAGAAGAGAGTACATTGTTGTTTTGAGTGGAAAAATATGTCCAGTTGATGCAGTGAAGATCATTCCAAAACACAGACAAAAAGATAAGAGCATTTCGTTCCCTTTCCACCGCCTTCAAACAAAACCAGTAGTGATTGAGCGATGATATCTGGTGACGCTCACCAGGCAAGACTTTATACTCCAATAATTAATTTTCCGTGTCGGTTATACAGGGATGGAGTAACCGCTCACAAAGAAAGCTTCATACGAGTTTTTAAAAAAACATTTTCATTCGTACTTAAAAAATACTAATACAATACGATACATCACTTCATAACATAATTTTTTTTGTGCATCTCACTCACTCTATTTTGTTGACAAAAAATTCTTCTGTGTGCAATTTAATACGCCTTGTCAATGATTTCTAAGAAGTTGAAATCTCGGCTTATAGTACAAATTCCCCCCCCTCCCCCAGGCGATTGGAGGGGAATAACACAGGAAATAACACATGGTTGTTACCACAGCAGCTATGGTGGTATGATGAGTGGTTAATAGAATCTGATGCAATGTTTCCTGATGCCAGCCTGCGGTAGTGTTACATCACTCTATTATTTCTATTTAAAATCACCAGGCGCTGCATGCTATGTGCTCACTTCGTTCATGTTGTCTTGTTGTTCCTGTTTGTGTGTGTTTGCTGGGTGCCAGCATCATTGCAGGGCGTGTGGCAAGGTTCTCTGTGGCAGGTGTTGTAACAACAAGATACAGCTGGCAGTGAGCAAGTGAGTCTGTTGGGTATTGTACATAGCTAGTGAGATTGTGTAATGGCATCTTTGGTGAGTATTTATGGTATAGCTACGTCATTTTGATGAATACTTCATTAATACTATGATAAGTTCAAAGAAGTAAGATTATTATGTTCACTTGATGAATACTGCTTGAAGTAAATATATCATATATTAGCAGTAGTAGTAGTAGTAGTAGTAGTAGTAGTATTAATAACAATAACAACTATTAAGTACCCTGGATGTTCTAAGTTTTGCAAGTTCGGAATGTGATACAAACTTTAATTTTCCTCTACCACTTGGTTTAGTTACATCAATTCGCTTTTTTTTTCTTTTCCTTTTTTTTTTTTTTTCCCGCACTCATTTTTCTTTCTTGATACATGTATTCATGAATAGTGAATACACATACCATCATAGTCGTCGGTACTGATGACGCTTTACCAACCCCACCAGTTTTATTCATGGTCAAATATACAGGCCACTATCGGCGTTGTTAGTGACAACGCTCCACTATCCAGGCTCAGATAATAGATTACACACACACACCGTCTTTTCTTGACTCCGTATGTACAATATTCACACAACTGTCGGCGTTACTGACAATGCTTATACCAACCTGTAACTGATGATGATTTACCAATCCGGGTTAGCTAATGATTGTTCATGGATGTACACTGTTATTACTGACAGACAACCGTATTGTTATTATAATATAGATAACAATTATAATAGTAATATTAATTCAGTCATTCTCGGCTGAAATAATTATAATAATAATAGAAAATTTTCTCATTTGACCCCTGAAGAGGACTTCGGCAAGAAGTCGAAACATCGGGTTAAGTTTTAATTAACAATATTGGCTGTTAGAACTGGAAAATTTGTAGAGTTGCACCGATAGAAGATTTTACCAATATACCGATAACCGATATTGTATCTAGAATCGAGGCCGATACTGATAACAGATAAATATATTCATTGAATTTTGACAATTTAATTTTTACATAATTAGAAATATAATGGTACTAGTCTAGAGTCTTCAGTGCCAGGAACAAAGTAGTGCCAAATTGGTGACCTCTTTTTAGACATCGTAGTTAAGTTTCTTTGTCTTTACGCCGTCTAAGAGCAAGTAGAACTCATCTGTTCGGTGTCCACGTGGCGCGTACAAATTTTTTTCTATCGGTACGGTGGGTAGAGTTGACGACCAATACCGATATTGAAAAAGTAGGCCGATAAACAATAGACAGATAGATTATCGGTGCAACTCTAAAAATTTGTAGTAATACTAATTTTAATTGGTGTGCTTGGATATTTCTGGGTTATTTAGGGTCTTAAAATTTGGCACACACATAGAGGAAGGGTCAGCAGGTTCAATTCTGCATAAATTGAATTCACATAAACAGTCCATATTTTCAGAGTATGGATTTCCAAGACATACATCAATTTCACATTTTATTGTGCATTAAGGTCTCTTACATAGGTCCCACTCTCATATGTTTTTACTATTATAATGCTAGCCAATTTAACTAAATGTGTTATGCATGTAATTTGCGTGAAGGGAACCTTCGAGAGTTTGTGACAGCTGCCTGGACAGAATTCAGAAGAAACGAGTTCCGTTTGCGTCAGAATACATTAACAACCAACCCTTTCTGGAGAGTACAATTGAAGGTTCAATGTCCGGTGTGACACGCCCCCGGTCTAATGCTACGCTACTGTCTGCAGATGTGGAAGATCCTCGTAGCAGCCCGGCCAGACTGTCTAGTGGGAGGGGCTCGAGTGGGACTGGAACGCCCACTCAAAGAGTCATGTCTACTAACTCTCTCAACATTGAAAGAACTATAGATTTAAGTGGCAACAGGTATGTCAGAATTGGTGCCATTGTGTGGGGCTTTTTGTTGTTGTTTTTTTGTGGATTTTAATTTATTTATTTATTTATTTTATGGACCACACAAAGCTGTGACCTTCTACTAGTTACAGCTAATAGAAAACGTTTTTTTCAGTAATAATATTTATGTTGTTGTTTTTGTGATGGTATGTAGTTTAAATCTAATATTTGCATGATTATTCACTAATTAATAATCTGTTGTTGTAACATTGCAACAAGAGAGAGAGAGAGAGAGAGAGAGAGAGAGAGAGAATGATTTGCTTATTGGTACATTGATTCCCTTTCTATTCTAGTTTACAAGCCAAACTGATGGTCCAGAACCACACCCCTGACATGGGCAGTGCCTCCTCTAGTCCCCTGCAGCCTGGATCCAGTACTAATATAGATCTAGACTACAACAGCGAAGACAACGATGACCTCACTTCTACCATTAACTCTGACAAGCTGCGGGCCAGAGACGCTAAGGAGTCCCCTTCCTGCACTGTACCACCAATCAGTAATGGGACAGTGAGATCTACACTCCAGTCTGAGCTTCAAGATTGTTCCTTCAGGAGCGTCAGCTCTATGGAGTATTCAGTGGATCCGGAGCTAAGAATGAGGGAGGCAGAAAAACTGAGGAAGCAGCAAGAGGCTGTTGCAACAAATGGGAAGGCAAATTGTGACAGCTTCACCGTCAGGGCAGTTCAAGGTATGACTATGGACGAAGATTATTACTTAATAGAGGCGGACGAAGTTGGGAGTACTTCAGAGAGCAAAGAATCGGGGAACTTTGTGAATCCTAGGGAGATGCTCGGTTCTTTGGATGTCGGGGCGTTGGCTTCTAGGCTCCAGAAGCTCGAGAGCACGCCAGGATCAGGTCAGGAGGGATTCAACCGCCAGAGAAGTGTGTCCAGTAATGGGAATGGTGTGGACTGCGGGGAGATGAAAATTATTGAGATAGAAGGAGGGAACGCTCACGTTGTGAAAGTGCCAATAGACAAGGCAGGGACTGCCGTGGCTTGGGAATTCAGAACTGAGCCTAAGGGCATTGCTTTTGGGATCAACTACAAGGAGACAGCTGACTCCAGAGAGGATGTTGTAAGTTTAAAATATACATTCACTGTCATTGTTGTTATTATTTTCGGCTAGACCCGTTTCAAGCGTGTGAACTGGTTAAACACATTTATTGTATACTCAGTCTATGTATGGTCAAAATTCAGTACCTAAATAAAAATAGGTGAACTCTATTTCTGATCAAACTTGAGGTTCTGATTAGTTGGATATGCTTCAATGCTTTTGAGGGGAGAAAATGAAAATGCAGGCAAGGAGTAGAGAAATGATATTAAGAAAGCTTAAATAAGACTTGAAAAATATAGTGGAGAAAACAGTTGAAAGGTTGCCTGGGTTGGAGAACGAGTATGTATGTATACATGTATGTATGTATTGTTGATGTGTGGTCTTGTGTGTTTCAGTTACTCCCCCAGAAGAGATGTGTGTCTCACAAGTTCACTCTAAACGGAGACTACTGCGCTCAGAAGAAAGGAATCTATATCCTCAAGTTTGACAACTGCCACTCCAAGTAAGTATTGTATTCACCTATGATTAGAGGTATAGCAGAATGTCAGTTAATCCGAACACGTTGGGACTAAGAGATGTTCGGATAACTTAAATGTTCAGATAGCTGAACACCATAGAAAGTGTTTATAAAAGCACTAATGAAGGGGTGTGGTAAAGCATTTCTTCTTGTCTGCACATGCTACTTAGATTTTGGGTGTGTTCGGAAACTGAAGTTCTACTGTATTTGGTAGTATATGTGACAGGCTCTGAGAAAAGGTACAAATTCACGGTACAGTAAATATGTAGATAAAAAGCAAATTCAAGTCAAAATTATCAAAACTTTTTTTTTGTTTCATACCAACCTTCGTCTTCTCCTCTATCCCTGGGTTAAATTTGAAGGCTAAATTCCAAGGCTAAGTGCCTAATCAACCTCCCTAAAAACTCTCGGTCGAACGCCGACTTCATTTAAGAAACGTGTGAACGGAAATGCAATTTAATGTTACGCGGAGAGTGCCCGGAATGAGTTGCGAACGAAACGGGTATTCCCCCGATGTCGTAACGGTTTATGCGGTAATGCTACGTAGTTGCCATGACTATTATCTTATCTTCTAAAAAATGCCATCAAAGAGAACACAAGAGGCTCTTAAATCCTTGAATTCTTTTGTACCCTTTGCTATTGAGGACCAATCTTCCCTTGAAGCTACAATAGAGGATTATTTTATTTCATCTGGTCCTTCTGAAAGAGAATCTTATGCTTCTGATTCTGATGAGGATGATTTTAATGGTAAATACTTTACTAATAGTTACATGTGTGATACACTAAGTAATATAAATACTTTTTGAACTATACTATAATGTACTGGTACACGTTACGAAGTGCATGACGCCAGTGAAGATGACACAGAATTGACAGAGTTGGACATCAGTAGCGATCAGCAATCTCAAGCTTTGAGCCAGGTACCATCAGATATTGACGCCAGTGAAGATGACACAGAATTGACAGAGTTGGACATCAGTAGCGATCAGCAAATATCCCAAGCTTTGAGCCAGGTACAATGTACCATTTTTATCAGATATTGATGTGGAACTTCGGCCATGTGATGCAGATGAGGACAGAATCATTCATGAGTTTATGTCTACAGGATGTGGGTGCGCACAAAATTGTAGTTGCCACTTCAATGCTAGTTATGTCAGCAATTTTCGGCTGCACTGTCTTTAACTCACATCACAGGAGCTAGATTTAGCTATCCTAGGGCAGATGTCAGCGTTTATGAACACGAGTAATAGCACAGTAGGAGGTTCTCATTATCATGCTGTCGCTGTGAGAAAAAATAAGTACTCAAAATTTTACCATCAGAGCAAGCCCATCTGTGCTTCTATGTTTTCCTTTCTTTTTACTGTTGGAAAGAAGCGAATGCGAAACTTAGCAGACCACTATGTCCAGAATGGCCTCATACCCCGTGTGCACGGAAACAGCAGAAGAATGCCTCATCATGCTCTCAGCTTTCCAGTTATTGAGAATGTGGTGAAGTTTATATTCACCTATGCAGAGCAGAATGCTCTTTTGCTTCCAGGAAGAGTTCCAGGGTACAGCAGAACTGATATTAAGCTATTACCATCAAGCACTTCCAAGCGTGGAATCTGGATAGTATATAGTTCAGCTTGTGAGACAACCGATTTGTGCGCAGTAGCTTATTCAACTTTTTGCAAGCTTTGGAAAGCTCTTGTCCCATCTGTCATCTTATTAATGAAGCCAATGTCAGATCTGTGTTGGCAATGTCAACAAAATAGCACCGCGATTATGCGTGCGGCCAATCAGCCAGATGGTGAGAAGTCTGATACAATCAAGGCTGCAGAAGAACATCTTGCTATTGTCCAGAAGGAAAGATCTTTTTATCGGACCACTTGCAGTGACTGCAAGACAAGCGTCAGAGAGTTTTTCACGACTTCCAATGGGTTTACTGCTCCACCACTTAATTCATGTTTTCTTTCAAATTCAAACAACCTCAAGGCTCACTATTCCTTTGATTGTGCACAGCAGGTACATTTTCCTTCGGATCCGATGCAGCCAGGTCCAGTGTATTTCTTGACACCAAGGAAGTGTAGTGTTTTTGGTGTAAATTTGGAAGCAATTCCAAGACAGGTGAAATTTTTAACTGACGAAGCAGGTTCATGTGGTAAAGGATCGAATGTAGTTGTCAGCCAGCTTCATTACTTTTTTAAACACCATGGTCTTGGAGAAAAAGAAGTATTTTTACACGCTGACAACTGCTCTGGGCAGAATAAAAACAGCACAATGCTTCACTATTTGGCTTGGCGTACACTTACGAATCAGCACACATCAGTCACTCTATCATTCCTCATTGTCGGACATACTAAATTTGCACCTGACTGGTGCTTTGGTTTATTCAAGAGAAAATTTCGCAATACGAAGGTTAGTTGTCTTGATGGTATTGCTCGTATTGTCGATGAATCTGCCCACTGCAATCATGCCCAGCTGGTATCTCTTGAAGATGGTAGCGTGATAGTACCAACCTATGATTGGATAGATTTTTTTGCGAGCAGGTTCAAAAAATTTCCTGGAATAAAAAAATTACAGCATTTCCGTTTTTCTTCATCAGAGCCAGGCTGTGTTTTCACGAAGGAGTATTCTGACAGTGACACAGAAGAAAAGGTCCAGTTGTTAAAAAATCCTTGGGCTCCAGATTCATCAGAACTTCCCCGAGTCATAGTGCCAAAAGGTCTTTCTCCTACTCGACAGTGGCACTTGCATGATCAAATTCGGCAATTTTGCTCAGATGATGACAAGGACAAAACCTGCCCTCTTCCAAGCATTCCCAAACCATCAAGTTGTGAATGTAGTCCAGTTCCAAATTCTGACTCTCCAGTACCCACTCTCTTAGCTTCTCCTCCACGCAAAAAACGTTGCTGTGGACTGTGCAAGCAAGAAGGACACAACAGTAGAACCTGTCCAAATAAATAATTGCATTTTATTCATCAAATATCTTGTTATCATATCTTACTACCATATTCACAGTGTACATAACTTTCAAACTTACATAAAACCTTAGTCAAAGCTTTTGTAAGTTTACTAGTAAAACAAGCTTTAAACTTTTACAAAATGTAAACTTACTTCTGAAATTTACTTAGCAAATTATTTACTTGCAAGTACAACTTAACTATCTAGCTAACAATTGTAGAGTCCATTCACAGTTTCAGCTAAAAATCTAGCTGGCAGTTTCAAATAGGAAGTCGGCAAACTACTACTACTAACTCACCACGTTTTGAATGATCCAAAAATAAATCAACGAATAGAACTGCAACGAACAATGCTACCGTTTTTCTCGTGCTGCTTCTTCTGCCGCTTTAACAACAGTTTTTTTCCCACCTTTCTAGTTTCTTTGTTTACTAACAATGCACACTTGACGCCGCGCCCCCAGGCTTCCTTAGGAACCACGCCCTTACGTGACACGGAGTTAATGTCACGGAATTTCATACCCTAAACAGGAAGTTAATGTTTCATCAGCGTTTTCTCGTATTAACTCTGCAATGGCTCAGTTGTTTAAGACGCTGTAACCTCGCAGCGGAAGAAGTTTAAGCGGCGATTTAGGTACCAAAATGTATGCAATTTCATGCAGTTTCACTTTGTGACATAAAAAGATTTTTCATTTATCCGCAAATTTGTACCTTTTCTCAGAGCCTGTCACATATTTTTTTTGTTTTTACAGATTGTCTATTAGCTTAACAGTTAGCTTATGTTTTATTTATTTATTTATTTTATACCTATATATTCATTGAAGCTACCTAATCCAACTACGGTAATAGACTTAGCTGATGATGTATTGTGTATTATTTAGAATGTGTGAGTGTGAGCCAACAAACCAGAAAAATTCTGGAATATGGTAAAGAGTATTTCCCCGGCAATTATTCTCAATCATGTAATAGTTGGTATGATACTAGCTACCTTGTAGATTCCTAGTATGGAAGAAAGTTCCAACACAATTTCATTTGCTTCTATCCTTTCGGCATGTGTGGACATACTTATTTAATTATTGGTCAGTAAATTGACAAAAATTTAAAAAATTTTGTCTAAATAAACAGTAGCTTTGGAAGTGATGTCCCTCATTTTAGTTTTTAAATGCAATTTTCTTTAAAGTCAATGAATAGCAAATAGTATTATGATAAGATTTGATAGTAGAATTGGTTCCATTTGGCTGTACAAATCAATATTTTTTCAGCTTGATGTGTATGGTTTTAGTTTGTTTATTTTTTGTTTTGTTTTGCTTGGGTTACCATTAAGTGAATATTTCTTTCTGTAGTGAAGGTGGTTAGTGTGAGTAGTGAAGGAGTTCTTGCAACCATGTGTTTACAATTCCTATTGACTCACATGTACTTTCACGTGTTGTTAGGTATGCAGGTCGTACGTTACACTTCAGAGTATGGACTAAAGTACCCAACTAAACCCCGCCTACTTGTCTCTCATGAACTCATTGGCTCCTCAGAATCCCCAAACTCATTTATTATACTTATGCCAGTCTTTGTCCTTTATTTATTTTTTCTTACCCTCCATTCATAACTGTCTCCACAGGTTCAATGTTTTGTGAAATATAATAATTGTGAACTAATATACTAAATATATTTAATATTAAGTTTTCATGGTTTTACTTTGAAATGCGTGTAGATACCATAATACTAAACCAGCAGTATGAAAGTGTTGTCATTAGTGACACGTTCAGTTTCATGGTTTTACTTTGAAATGCGTGTAGATACCATAATACTAAACCAGCAGTATGAGTGTTATCGTTAGTGACACGTTCAGTTGCATGGTTTTACTTTGAAATGCGTGTAGATACCATAATACTATATCAGCAGTATGAGTGTTATCGTTAGTGACACGTTCAGTTGCATGGTTTTACTTTGAAATGCGTGTAGATACCATAATACTATATCAGCAGTATGAGTGTTATCATTAGTGACACGTTCAGTTTCATGGTTTTACTTTGAAATGCGTGTAGATACCATAATACTATATCAGCAGTATGAGTGTTATCATTACTGACACGTTCAGTTTCATGGTTTTACTTTGAAATGCGTGTAGATACCATAATACTATATCAGCAGTATGAGTGTTATCAGTGACACGTTCAGTTTCATGGTTTTACTTTGAAATGTGTGTAGATACCATAATACTAAATCAGCAGTATGAGAGTGTTATCATTAGTGAAATGTTCAGTTTGATAAATAAATAAACATTTCCATGAATATTATTTATAATATTATGTCTCTTACATTGTAATTTGTGTATTTACCTAGCTAATCCTTTTTGTCGGAATCATAATGGCTTTTTTTCTTTTCTTTTTTTTTTTTTTCTTCTTTTTTTCCAAAAACTTATGTTGTTGGTGAGGTCTTTTCAGAAATAACAAGACAGATTAGTGACAGCCCATAAAACTCGAGGGGCAAGGTTTAAGAATAGCATAATAAACCAATAGACAAGGCAGTATCTGTGATCAGAGATAAGCTCCAGAACAATGAGAGAACATGTCTATCTCCTGAGTGCATTACAGAATTATTAGAAGTCTGTCTTAGGTCACCTTACTTTAGGTACAACGGGAACTGTTATGAACAAGTAGATGGGAGCAGCCATGGGTTCTCCTGTTTCTGCACTAGTGGGACAACTTGTACATGGAATTCTTTGAGAAAGTAGCTTTAAACTCAACTCCAATTAAACCTGTTATGGAAGACACCTTTTGCATAATTAAGAAAAGGAACCGAAAACATTTGTTGGAGCATTTAAACTCTGTAAGTCCTATAAAATTCACCATGGAATCACAAGATAGTATGCTACCTTTTCTGGGTTGCTTAATAAGAGAGAGAATGATGGTATGCTTACTTCCACTACAGATACACTATGGATCTGAAAGCACCGGACAGCCACAACTGCTAGGAGACACTTCAGGACCGCATCTCTCAGGGTAAAGAAAGAAGTTAAGACATCATCAAGATAATGATTATATAAACTACATACAGAACACGGTTTCCACATAGGCATAGCAGGATTCACTAGCCTCACATCAGCCAAGAGAAATTATGATGTCAGCCGAGAAAAAAAAAATGCAAGTCATTGATGACTACTTGAGGAAAGAGTGTAATGTAGGTAACATATGGGGCCATTCCCATTTCCATCATCCATATCAAAACGTTTGAAGCAATCCCAAGAAGCACTTTCCTCCTTCATTGCAGCAGCCATGTGAGGAAAACAATGGAAAGTTGTAGACTCCAAGCATAATACAACAACATTGCTGTGGTAGCAGTATTGATGATGAATGCCCAATATGCAAAAGATGCCACGCTGGTGCACATGTTAAGATGCATATTTTTTGTGAGGTCCATTTTCAATTCTCATTATTGGCAATTCATATATCTGGGGTACACAATGTACTGGCTGATGACCTGTCCAGGAACAGACTGCCCTCATTCTTCAGTCAAATGCCAAATGCTGATCGCATCCCATCTTTATTGCCTCCTTCTCTCTTGCAGGAGCTACTCGATCCCAATCTGGACTGGACATCCTCCAATTGTTCAGTTCTTTTGTTCTCAGGGCATATCCCAATCCACGAGACAGGTCTACAACTCCTCCCTCAAGAAGTTTGCAGAATTCTGCTCATATTCAACATAGTCTCCCCATTCCCAGTCTCCGAAAATATCCTGCACTATTATGCAGCACATCTGGCCAATAGAAACCTAGCACCACATACAATAAAAAATAGAAGGGAATCAGGCATATGCAGATCGTGTTGGGTCTCCCAGAACCAAGAGCATTCTCATTTCTTCCCAGGCTATGTCTTGTTCAAGCAGGAATTCAGACGTCGTATTCTCAAAGAGACTTGTCCAAGACCAGAATCAGGCTGCCAATAACTCGATCCTGGAAAAGATTCACATGTATTTGCAACAGAAGACAGGTGACTATGACACCATCATGACCTGGGCATGAGTAGTAATACTGTGCTATGAATATTATTTATTTTCAATGAATATTATTACATGCTTATTTATGTTTCTTACAATGTTGCCTAATATTGTTTTCACCAAATAACTGCAACTGTGTTACTCAGCTTTAATTTATGCTGTCATAGCTTGTAGCCCTTTCTTTAATATTATCTGCCTGAATAGTATACCTAGCTGTATTCATGCACTAGTAATCTGTGAATGTGAGTTGTTTTTTGTTGTTTTGTTTGTTGTTGTTATTTTCAAAATTTTTATGGTTGTTGTGTGGTCTTAAGGCAACATTTTACGAAGAAGTCGGGTAAGTGGCAGCCAGTAAAATCGATGGGTAAGATTTCAGAATAGCATCTATATACCATGCTACATGCATGCAGCTGAATTATAACCACGGCAGAATTGTTCAGATTGACGAGGTTATGAATTAGCGAGGTTCAAATTAGCAAGGGTGGTCTACTGTGGTGAAAATCCATGACAGTCAAATGCAGATGCACTAGATGAGACCACTGTGTAGGTAACAAAATATTTCAATTTCCCCCCTTAATTATAATATTTTACCTTCTCTGGAGAATTTGCAAGTGTGTGTGAGAGTGCATGCAAGTGGGGACAGATGCATTCCATACATGTGGTCGGCAGTGCTGCATGATGTGTAACTCTTAAAAATGGAAGCTTGACCGAAATGTTATTCTTTCACATTTCTAGGCAATCTGATTGAAACAAAAGTGTTTCCTAGGTTAGTTGTTTTAGTTGGAAACACTGATCAAATGTCATGTGACTGTTTAGGAAGGCCAGTTTGTTGACAGTTATTTTCTAGTTAAACAATAAGCAGGACAGTGTATGCAGCTATTCGACTGTAACTAATACTGATACTAATGTCATCCATTGTGTATCTGTAGTGCAGTATATAGTAGAGTGATTTTAGAATGGTAATGTGGTATTCGTTTGATTTCATAGTGGATATGATCCAAGTTTATATTCAGTGTATATTATTGCGCAATAGTCAAATCTTACCCGCCTTATTTGGATATGTTCACCACTTAAACTGCGCATGCTCTTTAAGCAATCCGAGCATTTACTTGAATTTAAGCCTGTAGACCAGCATTGAAGGATGCTGCTGTGTAGCTACTAGATCTGCTACAAGATGAATGTGTATGAATTAGATGAAGGAGAGGCTTATGAGGTATACGATACCAGGAGTGACCTCAAAATGAAGCAAAAATCTTATTCTACAGAACTAGACATGAAAAGGATAAGTAAGAAATCTTGGAATTGCCAGCCAAAATTGTTAATTCCTTTCGTATTGTTAATATTGCTCAATGCAGTTTTATCAGCTGCCGTGTTGGTTCTAATTTTATATTTTCAATTGCATGCTGGCAGTCAGCTTTCTGATATTGGACAGAGAGTTTCTCAAGTAAACGAAAGCACTCAAATGTCATTGAATAATTTGAGCCAAAGCCTACAGATGGACGTAGTAGGTAAATCTCCTCAGTATCCTGCATCTTCTTGTTCCAGTCTTTCTAGACAGTCTCCTTCTGATTACTACTGGATAGAGTCTAGCAATGGCTCTAGCATTCTAGTCTATTGTGACATGACTAAGATGTGTGGTAATATCACTGGAGGATGGATGAGAGTCACTCAGCTGAACATGAAGAACACCTTCTCCCAATGTCCTCCAGGACTCTGTCTAAACACTAGCCTACCACAGACTTGCCGGATTTGTAACTTTACCGGAGGCTGTTCCTCGGATGTATTTCAAGTACAAGTCAACTACTCGCACGTGTGTGGAAGAGTAATTGGTTATCAGATTGGAACGACAGATGCCTTTTCTATGGAATATTCCAACGGATTTGATGGAGTAAGTCTCTCTTATGGTAATGATACTATAATATGGACCTTTGCTGCAGCAAATCGTGAGGATTATGCACATCCCAACTCTGTTTGTCCTTGTATAAATCCTGCTGATAGTCAAATTCCATCAGTACCTAGTAAATACGGAAACAATTATTTTTGTGATACCGGGACAAGAACAGGTCATGCAGCTACTTTTTACCGCAATAATCCACTATGGGATGGAATGGGCTGTACTTCACCACATAATGCTTGCTGCTCATTTAACAACCCCCCGTGGTTTTATCGAAATCTCCTGAATCCTACTCCAGAACCCATTACAATGAGAGTGTGCCGGAGTGGCAACAGAGACTCCGAAGATGTCGGAATTGAGATAATTGACCTGTTTGTACAATAATGAGACATTTTCCGTTCAATTTTCAATTAGTAGTTTTTCAACTATATAATTTACTTAAACTGAGATTAGTTTATCATTTTGTTTGATCACTATTCATACTATTACTATTGTATTGTGGCTGAGAAGTATATTAGAGAAGCAGAAGAAATGTGCATTTTACAATAATGGTATGAGATTTGGTACCATGAAAGCCAACTGTCCCAATATGAGTGAGAGACACTCACAATTCTCTAGATTGTTGTGTCCTGAGGGCAACACACTTAGGGTCTGAGGGATCCTCAATTTCACAATTGTTTACAGCACCTAGCTAAATAATTTAGAACATAACAATGGTTCCTAACAACACAATTAGAGGGACTCTACATATAGAAGCCCTACCGTGAAGGTGGGGGTTCTACATATAGAATTCCTCCCTGAAGGACCTAAGGGATTTAAAGTCCCTCTGTCGTCACAATACAAAAATTACACTAGCTATGTTCTAGCAACTTAATAAAGTATATAAACACTTCGAGGAAACGGAGACTAATTGCTCACTGCACAAACTAAGCCAATATGTGAGATCATGCACATAAACCTGTTTATTCAGCTTTATACTGTTTATATTTTTTGTCTCGCATAGAGTGATATTTGCCAAGATAAGTTTTGTTGTGGCCTAACTCCCTTATTGTACCTCCAAATTTTAAATACCACCATAATGTGCTACCATCATCTTCACTTCTTACTACACTCAGTGTAAAGGACCTCTTATAGTGTTTAAATAGTTCCACAAAACAAGAAGACATCAGATGAATAAGTCTAATACAACTAAAGTAGCTATAATTGTGACTGTTTGTTAGTCTTGCCTATAGCTGAGTTGTTGGTGGACGTCGGAGTTTGTCAATGTCTCTATCTCACTGTTTAGATAGAAACACCACAACACAGGAGGGGAAGACAGCAGCAGGCATGACTGAAAATACCTTAACATTGACTCACACCCCTTATCCATTTAGGACTTCTAAAATATTCTTTAGAGGAACATGTGTCTGTAACTGAGCATAAGCAGTTTTGTATTTTCTTTTTATATTTCATTGGTGGGTGGCAGACCTGCATTTTGAGGGTCGGCCTCCCCCAAGTCATACTTACCTGTCACATACTTCATAGCATTATTAATTACTAATTATTTACTTATTTGCTTATTTATTCGTTTCTTTAAATAATTAATTTAAATTTTATTTTTTATATACATGTATATTATATATTTTTTATTTATTCACTTGTATTTCTCATCGCTGTACTTATTTATTTACACAGCTTGCTTACTTCCAGTCTTTTTATTACCCTTCTCTCTATGCTCTCCTCAAGTAATTTGCATCCTTTCTCATTCCACCCACCTGTTTATTCCTTTACCCATTTACATTTTATCACCATCCTCTCTTACATATCCTCCAGCTAAGTGCACCATCTGTTTTGTTTTTCAGTTCTTCAGTTTTTTTCATTGTCTAGCTGATGAAGATCCTACAGGATTGAAACATCTTGATTTGTTTGAATTGATATATACTATGTAAATGTTCATTAAGAATCAATAAATATATAGAATATAAAGGACATAGTAAAAAAATTAGTCTAGCTCTTTGTGACACTGTACTTAAAACTATTGTTCATTTAATTTCTACATCATTGCGCACTTTTACCAAAGTTACTACACATACTCAGGCAGATTGATTCAACCATGACTACTTTACTAGTGATGTGCTTGAGCACAAATGGCGAGCGAGCCTAAAGACTATACTATTTTTATATGAATGATCTTGACTTCGAACATTGAAGCTACTGAAAATAAGGTCCAGTTTTTAAATTTCGCATACACGGTAAAGGGATTTCAGTGCCATAGTAGCAACTCTCTGCAACTGCTTGAATTGAAGGGAAAAAACAACAACAAAACAATACACGTTATTTAAACGTTTTCTTTGCGATATTCTTTAGCTAAGTAGTGGTTGTAACACACAATGTTTTGACACAACTGGACATGCACCAACACAGACTTACTTTAGCGGTAGTCTAGTGGACAATGTATTTTCAAGTAAATACTGTTGCGCACGGCTTATAACCATGACAAAGAGCGCATTGACTTACCACCGCCACAAACTCGAATAGAAATGGAAGTCCGTTAAGTTTTTAAGTTTTAACTGCACCCGCAAAAGAATTCAAAACGGTAAACAATTCAATTTCTAGGGTGATACGGGTACTGATCGATAAACCAGAGGATACTGTTTAGTGCAACTTGGGACGGGGTCGACCACCTAACTAACACAAAAACGCGAGGGTCAAAGTACAAAATGACATACGTACGTCCAAACATAATATATACAACTAAACTAGTGGTGTGCTTGAGCACAAATGGCGAGCGAGCCTAATGACTATTTTATATGAATGATTTTGACTTCTAACACTGAAGCTACTGAAAATAAGGTCCAGTTTTTAAACTTAGCATACAGGGTAAAGGGATTTCAGTGCCATAGCAACTCTCACTGAATTGAAGAAGAAAAAAAACAACAAAACAATACACGTTATTTAAAAGTTTTCTTTGTGATATTCTTTAGCTAAGTAGTGGTTGTAACACACAATGCTTTGACACAACTGGACATGCACCTACACAGACTTACCTTCGCAGTAGTCTAGTGGACAATGTATTTTCAGGTAAATACTGTGCGCACGGCTTATAACCATGACAAAGAGCGCATTGACTTACCACGGCCACTAACTCGCATAGAAATGGAAGTCCCTTAAGTTTCAAGTTTTAACTGCACCCGCAAAAGAATTCAAAACGGTAAACAATTCAATTTCTAGGGTGATACGGGTACTGATCGATAAACCAGAGGATTCTGTTTAGGCAATTTGGGACGGGGTGACCACCTAACTAACACAAAACGCGAGGGTCAAAGTACAAAATGACATACGTACGTCCAAACATATATACAAATATACTAGTGGGTGTGCTTGAGCACAAATGGCGAGCGAGCCTGATAGTTAGGTAACATAAAATGTTACTATTTTTAGCTTTCTTCATGCAAACACTATAATAGCAGTTATGACATTTGATTTCAGCAAACAAATACAAAATCACTCTCTTACCTGATTAATGGTAACTTTTGTAGTATCAAACATCAACCATTCTGATAATCTCAATACCAGTAACTCTTGAACAAGCTCTCAGCTACGATAAAAAATAAACCAGTGTTATTATTTATAATTTTAGCCAACAAATATGGAATTACTACTTACATCATTCTTGAGTATTGACAACTTCTGTAGTATCAAATTGAAGTTACTTTGACCATCTGAATTACCTTGAATTCTTGACAACAAGCTCTCACCTACAAAAACAAAAGACAATCAATTTTAGCACACAAATACAAAATTACTTTCTTACCTCATTTTCTTGAGCAGTGGTAACTTTTGTAGTACCAAATTTGAGCCAATCTGACTATTTGAATTTACCAGTCACTGTTGACTAGCTCTTAGCTACAAAAAAGAAAGGCCAGAGTTAATTTTGCATATTTAGCTAACAAATATGGAATTGCGTACTTATCTCAGCTTCCCTCGAGAAGTAGTAGCTTCCATAGCATTAATACTACGGCATTCTGACTACCAACGGCTCTTGACAACCAACAACCGGCACTCCGTATCCCCCCATAAACGGCGAAGTTTTGAAATTTAGTCTGGAAAAGGGTCTTCAATGCCATAGTAACCTGTCGAATCAACTTTTTGAGTCTTGAAAACAAGCGTTTTAGCAGGAATTTTCTCATACTTTGGAGCTTAAGTATAAAGTAAGGTTTGCTTAATGCTGTAGTTTCAGAATAAACTGGAGTCAAGCCTAAATAGCCGTGTTTTTTGGAGAAAAACGTTCCCCGCGCGCGCGTTGAAAGAGCATACGTACCATCCATACATACATACATATATATAACATATACCCGATTTTGCATTATCCACCCCTAATACTGTCTCGCTCGCTACGCTCGCTCGCCAACTAATGGTGCGCTCGAATAGCGCAAATGCATGGCGAGCGAGTAAATATATGAGTATAGGTAAAGATGATTTGTGAAGGAAATCGCTAAATGATAGCAATGATCAGGCATGAAGAGTTAACAATAACAGAATTACCTGAATAAACTTCGAAAGCAGTGGCAAAGAAGCGCAGCTTGACAAAGACTTCACAATTGTTTCAAGAAGAGAGTAGCTATAAACTTTTTGGTTGAAACAAAGTTGCGTAAGGCAGTGCAGCAGGATTCTCCGCGCTAGTTAATTGAAAAATACTGGAACTGTGAACGCTTTACCTAACTTACGTAATTAGAAGCGCGGGCGAAATATTTTGACGTACGTATACATACCTACATATATATATTATATCTGAAATCTCAATTGAACACTACTGATAGTCAGCTTCGCTCGCTTCGCTCACTCGCTGAATAAACTAGTGGTGTGCTTGAGCACAAATGGCGAGCGAGCCTGATAGTTAGGTAACATAAAAGTATTGTTACTATGTTTTAGTTTAGTTCATGCAAACACTATAATAGCAGTTATAACCTTTTATTTCAGCAAACAAGTACAAAATCACTCTCTTACCTGATTAATGGTAACTTTTGTAGTATCAAACATCTGCCATTCTGATAATCTCAATCACCAGTAACTCTTGAACAAGCTTTAAGCTACAATAAAAAATAAACCAGTGTTATTATTTGTAATTTTAGCCAACAAATATGGAATTACTACTTACCTCATTCTTAAGTATTGATAACTTCTGTAGTATCATTGAAGTTACTTTGACCATCTGAATTACCTTGAATTCTTGACAACAAGCTCTCACCTACAAAAACAAAAGACAATCAATTTTAGCACACAAATACAAATTACTTTCTTACCTCATTTTCTTGAGCAGTGGTAACTTTTGTAGTACCAAATTTGAGTCCTTCTGACTATTTGAATTTACCAGTCACTGTTGACAACAAGCTCTTAGCTATAAAAAAGAAAGGCCAGAGTTATTTTGCATATTTAGTTAACAAATATGGAATTGTGTACTTACCTCGGCATCCCTCGAGTAGTAGTAGCTTCCTTAGCATTAATACTTTATGTGCTTACATACTCTTCAGGGGCGGATCTAGAAATTTTGAAAAGGGGTTTCTTTTTTTTTGCTAGTGTATTATTGTCACCATTCTGGCGGCTCTAGAAATTTTAAAAGGGGGTTTGTTGTTTTTTTGCTAATTAGTTAAATCATACACACTCAGAGATTTTTCTGCCTAAATAAGTAATAGTAGAAAATTTTACAGTTTCTTGAAAGAATCATGAAGAAAGAACTGATGACTGTTACTATTGTTAAGTGCTTTTATTTATGCTGGTAGTGAAAAGTGATGAGTTGCTATGATACATTGATGAATTAAAATATGTTTATATTATTATAATGAAGAACTATATTATGATATCATGATTGTTGAAGTCTATGATGTGAAATCAATTTTAAATATAAGTGAAGTTTACATTAGCTATGTATTAAAGTGATATAAGTAATGAAGTTAAATGAAGAACTGATGACTTTTAAAGTATATTTCAAGGATTATGATTTAGCTAGTTACAAAACAATTCTTCTATTACACACCAACTTAAATCTATCAACAATCACATCAAAATCGATTGGCATGTCATTATGAATACTCATCATGACCGAGGATGACAACCGCTCCTGTCCCATGGTACTCCTCAGTGCAGTTTTTATATTTGCTAATGTGCTATTAGCGCGCTCATTCTCGTAAGATGTCACAGGTAGAGTGCATGCTATTCTTAACAACACATGTATGTTCGGGAAAACTTCCTTATCACACATGGCTAAGGCTAACTTTAAAGTGGATGGACGATTTTCAGAGCTTTGCTGTTCAGATTTCCTTCTCCATCGAAAAATCTCTGTACCTACAAGTGCAGGTTGAGGTAGATCACCTCTATATCTATCAACTGGTCTATCAAAATTTAATAAAGTTGCTGATTGTTCACATAATAGTGAAGGAACTAAGGTAAGAAGCTGAGATACAAATATTTGATGCTCTCCAAATCGTTCCTGCATTTGTTGGATCAGATGATCTAGCAAAGGCAGTGCAGTCATTCTTCTATAATATGTTTCAGCAGAATCATACTCCACATTTTCTCGGCCTTGCTGATGACCAACAGTTCTAGGAACTTCTGGAGAAACACCAATGTCATTAGCCAAAGCTTCTGCTTGTTCATACCAGTCATGAAGGAGCTGATCATTTGAGCGCATGGCTTTCAAGTCAGATATAACATGCTGAACTTTCATATAAGCATATGCAAGATCATTGGTTTTGTATTGAAGTTTTATACTAATTGGTTTAATTACTGACATGCAATGCATAGTAACTGTGAAGCATAAATAAAACCAAAGCTATTATAGATTTTCAGCAAACCGGTTGCAGTCACTATAGTGCTAGCATCCCAGTCCATACTACCATATGTAGTATCACGAGTGGTTATAGCTTCCATTACAGCATGAAGATATTTAAACAAGTCAAAAAAACTCTCATATGCTTCATGACGGTATATCCAGCGAGTTCTACACAAATATTTTACTCTAACTAACTTCGTACGCTTATTACACGTTCAAGAAACATTTGCCTTTTTGCACTATTTTTAAAGAAATAAGAAGATTCTGTGATAGCACCGTTCATATTTCGAATAGGTTGTAAACTACAAGCCTGTACAATGCACAAGTTCAAAACATGTGAACTACGTAGGTAGCCTTACTGTTTTCTGCTAATAGCAAGCCTTGCACACCACGTTGAGCTGCCATATTAGAGGCTCCATCATACCCTTGTCCTCTACAATCTTGAAAATCCAAACCATACTTCAATAAAGTTTCTTTGATCTTAGCAGCCAAAGCTTCACCAGTTACTCTCTCAGTAGTTACAAAGTCTAAAAACTCTTCTCTTATGCAATCTTTACTATCTACAAGTCTTAAACCGATGGAAACTTGCTCTTTATTAGATATGTCACGTACTTTGTCACATAATACAGAATAAAACTTGGCTTCTTTTATTTCACTAATTATATTATCTCTAAAATAATCTCCTAATATTTCAATTAGCTGATTTTGAATAGTTTTACTGGTGTAAATGGCATTCCGTCCAGATTCTTTGAAATGCTTTTCACAACAGTGTCTCCTGATTGTATAGCATACTGAAGTAAGGCCAAAAAGGTGCCTTTGTTACTGCTTGGATCAGCTGTGCTATCGTCTCTATGCCCACGAAGTGCTATACTTTGTGTACCACACAAATGAATGGCATCTGCAATATGTTTAATTATAGAACGATTTTTAGTTATTTCTTTTAATCTACTATTTACAGCAGAAAATCAGAAGCTAATTGTGGTCTGAACTGTGAATTTTTTAAAGCTTCTGCCTGGGTGACTGCCAAATATGCTTGAAAAATGTACTTGTTTTTGCTGTCCAATAATTAAATTTCTTGCATACCAACTGACCTAAGTTATCCTTATTGGCAAAAAGCACACAAGGTAGACAAAATATATCATCTTCTGCTTTGCTATATACAAACCAAGGATTTTTCTCTAAATATGACAATTGACAAGACCTCTGACACCCATCTAAGTATCTACTAGGAAACTTGAAATCAGCTATTAGGCTTAATAGTAGAGTACACTAAAGGCAAGATCGTTACACAGCGGACAAAAGTGCCAAATTTGGTATGGTGGTCCTTTGGGGTAGGGGGAGTTAGAAAAACACCAGCTGCAAACACAAAAATGTGTGTGCCATGAATTATGCCAAAATTTATAATTTCGCGAAGATTTCGCAAAGATTTCTGTGGCTTTGTTGTTATGATAGTAGTCTGCCATCAAAATTTCAAGAGTTTATCTTGAAATTTAGAGCTACTGTGAGCAAAAATGTCCAACATTACAATTGAATTTGTTGAAAGCTGACTTCAATCAGTTCATTAGTTCGTACTTCATAAACATTACAGCCATGCGTAGTGAGTGTCTAGTTCTCTCTGCCAAACTAACCACCTTCACTGTACTCACATTAGGGGACTCAAAACGACACCTTTTCCCCCAATACACCCCCCCTCCTCCCCCCCCATCTCTCCACTGTGCTGTATGAATCCCTGATTGTAACCCTCACCCCCTCGTGAAAGTCTTAGGGTGTTACCAAAACCAATGCTATTGTTCCTTTTACATGATGGCTAACACCTCTGATTCAAATACACTGTTCAATAAGAAAATTCTAGATAAGGTCATACAGAGGTCATACTTTGTGAGCACCTGCGATGTCCTACTCACAACAGCACAGAAGTGTATACTGCATTTTTAAATAATGTGGAAGCATTTAGAAAACTTGATCGTCTTCCAGTTGACATTGACTTTTGCGATCAAGGTACAGTAGACCACTTTGTAGTCAATCAGGCTTGTTGGCATAAGAAATGCCACCAAAAGTTCAACACTTCAATGTTAAAACGTGTGCAACTAAAAAGGTCAAAAGAGTCTGAAGAATTGGAAGCCTCCAGCTGTAATAGTAGACTGAAGCGGCGTTGTAACTCAGTACAGCAGAATGTTTGTCTCTTTTGTGATTCTAGCTCAGGTAATCTTCATGAATTTACTACTTTGAGTGCTGATAAATCCATTAAATCAATGGCTAGTGAAATGAATGATACTGATATGCTAGTGAAACTGGCTGATGGTGATCTTGTTGCCATTGAAGCTAAATACCATCTTTGCTGTTTAACTAAGTATCGTAATCAGTATCGTGGATATGTTCGAAGTTGTATAACTTCTTGCTCATCAGCTAGTGAGGATCAGAAGAGAGGAAAATGTATGGCATTTGCTAATACAGTTTCTTACATTGAGAATTGTTTGAAAAATAGGACATTTATTTTTAAACTGTCTGAAGTACACAAAGTGTATAATGAAAATCTGTGTGATTTGGGGCTAGAGTCCAGCGTTAATAAAACTCGCCTTAAAATTGAGTTATTGGAACACTTTCAAAACTCAGCCATTCAAGAGCAATCAGATGGAAAAAATACACTGTTAGTATTTCCAGAAGGCATGCAAGAATTGCACCAAAAAGTAGAAATGTTATCTGACTATAAGTTTCAAGCTCTTCAAATTGCAAGAGTGGCTAAGCACATTCGGGAAGAAATATTTGGACATGAAAACTTCAACTTTTGTGGATCTTTCCCAAAAAATTGTCAGAGCAACTCTGTGCCGTATAGCCTCAAACTCCTGATAGCTACTATTGTTAACGGAACATGTTCAGATGCAAGCATCGATTCACAGGTGTGCTTAACCATAGGACAGTTAATTGTGCACAATTCGAAGAAGAAGTCCAACATGTATGAATCAAAAAAAAGTCGTCATGACCAAAGCAGAGAGCCACCTTTCCCATTGTATCTTGGATTGAAAATCCATGCATTGACAAGAAGCAGAAAGTTGATTGACCAACTCAATCACTATGGAATTAGTATATGTTATACTAAAGTCATTCAGACTGAAACTGCTATTGCTCAATCTATGTGCAAGCAATTTGAGTCAGATGGAGTAGTATGTCCTTCCAAATTGAGAGAGGGATTATTCACAGTTGGTGCTATGGACAATATAGACCATAATCCCAGTTCTGCTACCGCACAATCATCTTTCCATGGAAGTGGTATCAGCATTATTCAGTTTCCTAGTTCTGATTCTATGGGTGAATATCGGCATCCTCTACCATACGACACTAGTGGAGATACTAAAACCAAGTGCTCTTTGCCACTCACATACTCCATTGTTCCAGCAGTGTCTCTCAATGAATCAGCAACATGTGTACCTAAAAGATGTCATTTTCCCTTCATTAGTAATTCTGATATGTGCACAGTGAAAGAAGATGCATGGCTTCAATGTGTGGAAGAGTTGTTGGATGTTGAGAGTGAACAGCCAATCACTTGGGCTGCTTTTCATGCAGCTAGGGATATTCAGAATGCTAGTGTACCAGCCATCACTAGTATGCTACCATTGTTCAATGAAAAGGCTGACACACCTGCAATGATCAAGCACTCTATGGATATTATTCGATCTGTGACAGAGTATCTCCATCCTGGACAAATTTCTGTCATGGCCTGTGACTGCCCCATTTTTGCTAAAGCTAAATATATACAATGAACCTGGCCAAGTTTATATGGTGAGGAGAAAATAGTGGTCATGTTCGGAGGTCTTCACTTAGAGATGGGTATGTGGAAAACGCTTGGAGACTTTTTAGCTGCTTCGGGATGGACTGAGGTGCTCACTGAGGCGGGATTAGCTTCATCTGGTGTTGCTGAGAGTTTCTTAAAAGTATCTCACTTAACCAGAACTCGACATGCTCACCAAATTACCGTTGCAGCATTCTACAAACTGCAGAGGCAGGCATTTTCACTTTCTGGCCAGAGTGATTTTAAAGGATGGCGATTAAAATTGATGAAAGAGTCACCTACCTTTCAGTACTGGGATATGGTTATGGGCCTTGAGAAACTTATTCTCACTTTTGTTAGGGCTCATCGTGAGAGAGATTTCAACCTGTATGTACAGAGTTTGGAACTGATTGTAGGTTGTTTTTTTGCTTTGGACCACTACAATTATGCTCGGTGGGTGCCGATTCATATTAATGACATGAAGTCATTACAAGGTTCTTTCAAAGAAATTTTCAAGGAGTATTGGGTTGTGCCAAAGACTTCTAACAGATTTTCAGCTATTCCTCTTGACCAAACACATGGACAGGAGAATGCCAAGGTCAAAGGAGTGGGTGGTGTAATTGGCTTAACTCAAAATACGGCAACTTTGAATAGGTGGATAATCTGTGGTCCCGAAATCTCTACACTTTTTGATAGGGCTAGGGCTAGGGCTAGGGCTAGGGCCTAGCCCTAGCCCTAGCCCTAGCCCTAGCCCTACTAAATATAGTAGGTCTTTCATTGTTCCTGTAGGTATGGGAATCTCGTCTGATTTAGGGTTGTTATAATAAAGTCTATTAGTGACGGCTTGTATTCCATCTTCATGGGGTATATTTAAGTATAGTGATTTAACATCTATTGTGACTAGACTACAATTAGGTGGTATGGTTAAGTTTTCTAATATGTTGATCATGTGACCACTGTCTTTGATGTAGGAATCAATTAGTGGTACATGAGGTTGGAGATGGAAGTCTATGAATTGGGATATTCTCTCTGTTGGACCTCCACTACCGCTAACAATGGGTCTAACTGCTATAGGAGTCTTATGTATTTTCTTTAGGAAATAAAGTCTCTTTTCTTACTTCATATCATAATAGTGTCATCTACTGTAGCCCGAACACTAACAGCCTTTCTTTCAACTGCTTGTTAAGGAAAATGACATTTTATGATTCTGTGCACATTTTTATGTGATGAATTCAACACATAATCCTTTCTCCCAAAAAATTTCATCATAGTTTATTGGCGAGCGAGCGTAGCGAGCGAGACAGTATTAGGGGTGGATAATGCAAAATCGGGTATATGTTATATGTATATATGTATGTGGGATGGTACGTATGCCCTTCAAACGCGCGCGCGTGGAACTTTTTTTCTCCAAAAAACACGGCTTTTTAGGCTTGACCCCAGTTTATTCTGAAACTACAGCATTAAGCAAGCCTTACTTTATACTTAAGCTCCAAATTGTGAGAAAATTCCTTCGAAAATGCTTGCTTTTCAAGAAACAAAAAGTTGATTCGACCGGTTACTATGGCATTGAAGACCCTTTTCCAGACTTAATTTCAAAACTTCGCCGTTTTATGGGGCTAGGGCTAGGGCAAGGGCTAGGGTTAGGGCTAGGGCTAGTCTCACGTTGTCACACTTATCGCGGTCCATTGATTCATACTGAATGTTGTGTATTTATGTCTGTGTAATGTGTATTAATAACCAGTCTTACCTCTGGGCTAAAAACAGCGAACAAGTAAGAACTAAGAGCGCTACGCTACAGTTGTAAAACTACTACATATATTACAGTCTTGGCAGAAATGAGTAATTGATAACAAAAAAAAATGAGTAATTGACACAAAGAACATTGTTAAAATAATAGTCTAATCTTATTAACTACATGAGAATGAATAATCATGTATAGTGTGGTTTGCATGATCATGTAATACAGAAATCCTTTTATTCTCTCTTCATTTTTCATCAACAGTGGTAGGTTGTTCTAATGAAGAGAGAATAAAAGGATTTATGTATTACATGATCATGCAAACCACACTATACATGTATTACTAGTGGTGTGCTTGAGCACAAATGGCGAGCGAGTCTGATGTTAGGTAACATAAAACTAAGTATTGTTACTATGTTTTAGCTTAGTTCATGCAAACACTATAATAGCAGTTATGACCTTTTATTTCAGCAAACAAATACAAAATCACTCTCTTACCTGATTAATGATAACTTTTGTAGTATCAAACATCAACCATTCTAATAATCTCAATCACCAGTAACTGTTGAACAAGCTCTCAGCTACGATAAAAAAATAAACCGGTGTTATTATTTGTAATTTTAGCCAACAAATATGGAATTACTACTTACATCATTCTTGAGTATTGATAACTTCTGATTGAAGTTACTTTGACCATCTGAATTACCTTGAATTCTTGACAACAAGCTCTCACCTACAAAAACAGAAACAATCAATTTTAGCACACAAATACAAAATTATTTTCTTACCTCATTTTCTTGAGCAGTGGTAACTTTTGTAGTACCAAATTTGAGCCAATCTGACTATTTGAATTTACCAGTCACTGTTGACAAGCTCTTAGCTACAAAAAAGAAAGGCCAGAGTTAATTTTGCATATTTAGCTAACAAATATGGAATTACGTACTAACCTCAGCTTTCCTCGAGAAGTAGTAGCTTCCTTAGCATTAATACTACGGCATTCTGACTACCAACAGCTCTTGACAACCAACAACCGGCACTCCGTATCCCCCCCATAAAGCGGCGAAGTTTTGAAATTAAGTCTGGAAAAGGGTCTTCAATGCCATAGTAACCGGTCGAATCAACTTTTTGTTTCTTGAAAAGCAAGCATTTTCGAAGGAATTTTCTCACAATTTGGAGCTTAAGTATAAAGTAAGGCTTGCTTAATGCTGTAGTTTCAGAATAAACTGGGGTCAAGCCTAAAAAGCCGTGTTTTTTGGAGAAAAAAAGTTCCACGCGCGCGCGTTTAAAAGGCATACGTACCATCCCACATACATATATACATATAACATATACCCGATTTTGCATTATCCACCCCTAATACTGTCTCGCTCGCTACGCTCGCTCGCCAATAAACTATGGTGAAATTTTTTGGGAGAAAGGATTATGTGTTGAATTCATCACATAAAATTGTGCACAGAATCATAAAATGTCATTTTCCTTAACAAGCAGTTGAAAGAAAGGCTGTTAGTGTTCGGGCTACAGTAGATGACACTATTATGATATGAGGTAAGAAAAGAGACTCATTTAAAATTGATTTTCTGTGGTATACTCTTATAACAATAGCACACACATATACACAATGGGCATATCAAAGATACTAAAACTGTATTACAGTGTAGTTTACCTTCCTCCCAGTACTAGTTTTATGACACCATAAATGTTGCCTTCTAGAAAACGCAGTTTGCCAACGAAGAAATGAAGCACTCACAACATGTAACTGTTATCTTCTAAAGGATTCTGAAGGCTCACTTATCAAGGCAACAACACAATAGCTTAAGTTTAATTCTCCATAACATGATGTTATCGTCACAAAACTGATGGTATCTCCTTTAGAAAACATGGAAAACATGGAAAACAAACTTTACATGTTTTAAGGTTCAATTTTGAAAATTGAGTATTCCCAAATGCCTAGTCAAGTAAAACAGCTTTGTTCCTTTGATGGAAAGCTATATTCACCAACAGAACTCTTAAATTTCACTAGCAGATCACAATTCAGTCAATTAATTCCCCGACTATATCGGCAGTGCTCTGATTCTAGTCCTTATGATTGTCTCTGCTCTATTGTTGCTACACACTTGCTTTGTTGCAGATGGAAGTATTGTTTACATCGATGCTGCTTCAGGGAGCGATAGCAACTGTTCGATAGCCTCAGGTGCCACTGCACCTTGCCGTACTCTCGAGCATGCCTACACGTTACTTCAAGGCCAGGCTGAAGTCCTATTCAAATTGGAGACGGACGTGGAACTGAGCCAACGGCTTGTATTTCGAAGTGCTGAAGTCACTCTCCAAGGTGTTTTTTCGCTTGGGAAGAAAAATAGAAGAAGAATACATTGCAATGGATATGGTGGACTGGTACTATCTGACTGCTCATCTTTCACCTTGTCTTACATTGAGTTTCATGACTGTGGAACAAGAGACGGTGAAAATCAAATTGACTCCACTATCCGCATTACATCATCAACTAACATCAGCATTACTTACACCGGCTTATTTACCAGTAAATCCTCGGCTATTACATTACGTGATTGCCATGGTGACATAACTCTGGACAACGTCATTCTAGAAAACAATACAGGCGAGGTTTGTCCTCCTAAAGCTGGTGGTCTCAACATAGAGAGTTCTTCAAACAGTGTCAGTAGGATCCATGTCAGTAATTGTACCTTCCGCAACAATTCCAACAAGCATGCATGTCATGGCTATAATAGAACTGTCAGGAAGAATGACTTCAGTGGTGGGGGAATGAGAGTTGTCATATCAACAAGCTACAGTCGTAACATCATTGAAGTCAGGAATTGTATTTTTACAGGCAACAGTGCAAAATGGGGAGGCGGCATGTATGCCTTGTTCAATAAATCAGAGCGGAATACGATTATTGTAACTGATTCTTCGTTCATGTACAACGAAGCATTGCAAGACGGAGGAGGGGTTGCCATCATCTATAAATACTTGTCTCATTCAAATATAACATTTCAAAATGTAAGCTTTATCGGCAACTTTGCCTATCATGGAGGAGCCACACTGTTACGAGTCAGTAAATTCTCCTATCAAAGTGAAACCAGAGTTGTATTCAATCGGTGCACTTGGGAAAGCAATGTTGCAAAATATCTAAGTCCAGCCATCGACATCTCCAGATACGATGAAATATATGATGGATATTTTCCCACTCCGCTGTTTCAGGATGTGAATTTTACCAATAATACCCTCCATGCTCATGGCAGTAAAAATACTGGTTACACCCACCACAATAACCACGGGGTTTTCCTGACAACAAAAGTGAATGTGCAGTTCAGTGGGCAAGTAAATTTTGTGGATAATTATTTCTCAGCTCTCCTAGCTGTCTCAAGCACTCTGAACTTCCTGAAAAATACCACATCTACCTTTGCGAATAACAGAGGCATTAATGGAGCAGCTATAGCTATGTATGGATTCTCAAGGATCTTTCTGAACAACAACACTAAATTCTTTTTTATTAATAATACAGCCAGTGGGAGTGGAGGAGGTATCTTCTATGGCGGCATTGATCAGCATGATTTCTTTGGTGGAACCGCGTGCTTTATTAAAGTACAGCATAACTCATCACACGATAGTATACATTTTCATTTCGCTGGAAATGAAGCCATGCGAGGACGTTGGATGTTTGCCGATAGCTTCATCAGCTGCCAATGTTCGACTAAGCCAAATCTGAACAAGCCCATATCAATTGAAAATGTGATCAATTGCATTGGACAATTCACGCCCATGCCTACAGAAAATAGCAATTTAATAACGTCATCAGGAAAAAACTTTGAACCCTCAAATCATTTTGATTATTCAGCTATTCCTGGAGAAACTGTGCACATTAATTTAACGGTTAATGATGACTTTGGTTTTCCTTTATATCCACTTCTGCGACTTAATATACTAGAAAAAACATCTAATAGTATATCCCTAGCAGACAATTATACCTTAAGTCCAAAAATACTCCCCAAAGGTCCACCTCTGGATAGAGCGAAGATCCAAGTATCAGTGAACGGGATCAGAAACATAGACTTTGTTTTCAATCTCAGTCTGGAGCAATGCCCCCCTGGGTATGTGTACGACACTACATGTAAGACTTGTGTCTGTGGGCGTGACCAGTACTTAGCTGTTATGCGGTGTTATGATAAAACTTTTCAAGCTGTAGCAGATCACAGCTATTGGGCTGGATATATAGCTAACCACACCTACCAGGACTTGTACTTCGCACCTTGTTATTCACCCATCTGTAACAAACACCAGAAGCTGATCCTTCCAAAGAGTCCTAAAGAACTAAGTGATTACATTTGCAACAAAACAGGCAGACGAGGGATAATGTGTGGACAGTGTTTCCCAAATCTCACAGTTTATTACCATTCCACCACCAAGTTCTGCAAACCAACCAAGAACTGCAGGGTTGGACCTCTCATCTATTTTTGTTCAGAAATCTTGCCAGTGACACTCCTCTTCGTCATCATAGTAATCTCTGATTTTTCTGTTACTTCTGGCAAAGTTGTAGGTTTGGTGCTTTTGGTACAAACTATTGGTGAAATAGACCTATCAGTAAATTCCAAATACATTGAGCTACCAAAGGTCATTTATGGAATATTTAACTTGGAGCTTCTCACAGCAGAACCATTGTCATTCTGCTTGTGGGACTCCCTTGATATCCTGGACATTATCGCTTTCAAGTACGTGACAATTCTCTTTGCCTTTTCTCTTGTCATTGCTCAAATAATTTTACTCAAAACTAATCGGTGTGTTTTTCTTTTCGCCTTCAAGAGAAGAGTCAGCATGAATCACTCCTTCATTCATGGTCTTTCAACTTTCCTGGTCATTTGCTACATTCAGTGTACTAAGACTAGCTTTCAGCTCTTGCAGTTTGCTAGACCCATTGGTTTTAATGGAAAACAGGCTGGGATTTACACTTATTATGGCGGTCAACCATATTTCAAAGGAAAACATCTCTACTATAGTATCATTGCTCTGTTTAGCTTGGCCACAGTCACCTTTGCTGCCCCTTGCCTTCTGCTGCTTCATCCACTACTGCTTAACTTCCTCTCTTTCTGTCACCTCAGTGAGCACAGAGTGACATTAAAAGTTTATCGATTACTTCATGTTCAAAAGCTCGTGCCCTTTATCGACTGCTTCCAGAGCTGCTATAGAGACAAGTGCAGGTTGTTTGCTGGTTTATACTTTGTCTACAGAGTCGCTTTTATTCTTTGCGCGATGCTGTCATATTCCCACAATGATGGTCTACTATACACTCAGTTCTTGCTCCTACTCATTTTTGTCATTCACTCTGTGGTTTACCCTTACAAGAAGAGCCTTCATAACTCTTTAGACTCAATGGCTTTCAGTACAATGGCCATTGTGAACTTCTTAGGCATATTGACAGACAAGAAGATGCCTCTTGGAAAAGAAGTTATCAATGTCTTACGTGGACTCCAAGTAGTTCTTGTGTACTTGCCTCTTTTAGCTTGCATCATTGAGGTCATTAGGAAAGCGTCCTTGAAACTTCGCAATCGTAGGAGTTGCCATACTAACCTGATTGATGAGGACTTCACTACAGAGAGGGAAGAAGAGGAACAAAAGATGCTTTGTGATCAGAACAGCCACCAAGAGCAGACTTTTCATTCAGCGTTGAGAAACTACTCCAAATGATATCAGTGTGTAGTATTTTTGACAATTGACAATTCCTTTTTTTTCTGCCAACAAACAACACGCACAATTTTTTTTCTTAATACATCTTGTGTGAATTGATGTTTCCATTTAAATTTAGTGATATTTCACTTGTATTCCTTAATCTCAAGGTTGCTCTCATGTTTTCTCATACAAATTATAATAGTAATAGCTACTATAACAGAGCCTTGCTGTGATATTATTGTTGTTACTTCAACACATCTTTGTATCTCAGGACTGATAATATCACAAAAACATGGCTTTTTTAAAGAGCTGCTTAATTTGTTTGTAATTTATGCTTCAGCTTATTTTTTGATTGCTAAAAAAGCTTTCATACTTTAACAAATAAAGACATCATGTTTATATCTAAGGTCAACTCTCACTCAAAGTGCTCTTTGGATTTGTACATTGATCACTTGCTTCAAGTATTCAGAAGATGCTATTTCAAAAGCTTTGTCAGCTGAGTGACTCTCATCCATCCTCCAGTGATATTACCACACATCTTAGTCATGTCACAATAGACTAGAATGCTAGAGCCATTGCTAGACTCTACCCAGTAGTAATCAGAAGGAGACTGTCTAGAAAGACTGGAACAAGAAGATGCTGGATACTGAGGAGATTTACCTACTACGTCCATCTGTAAGCTTTGGTTCAAAGTATTCAATGACATTTGAGTGCATTTGTTTAATTGCTGAATGTTCTGTCTAACTTCAGAAAGCTGACAGCCAGCATGCAGGGAAGTATAGAATTAGAATCAACACGGCAGCTGCTAAAAGTGCATTGAGCCATATTAGCAATACGAAAGGGATCAAATCTTTGGCTGGCAATTCCAATATTTTTTGCTTATCTTTTCTGCATTTAAATCTATTGAATTGGATTTTTCCTTCACTTTCAGATCACTTTTGTCACCAAACATCTCACAAGTCTCTTCTTTATTTAGCTCACACACATTCATCTTTCTACAGAATCACTAGTTAGTAATGTCTTCCAACACTTGACTATACCAGGTACTTTGGTTTTAATTTATCCAACACAAGTAAAAACTTGGATGATATAAAGAGCATGCTTTATTTAAATGGTGAGAAAATAATTCCAAACAAGGGCCCAAAGAGACAGAGTTGACTTCAGAGCTATAATAATATACGTTGAATATTGAATTGGATTACACAGCCACTACAAAATCATAATAATCATAGTGCTCTGCTAAAATCAGCATACCACATTGCACAACAATGTAATGGCGTAAGTATTTAACACCAGTCGAATGGAGAATAGCTACAGTTTTTGTTAATTAAACACAAGAATGGAGAGTAGGACTTGACTAAATATTATTTATAAATTTTTAACATTTTCAAAATGATGTCTCAGCCACTATAATGAACTTTGTCACTACTATTCTGACTAAAACAATCTGGTTACTAGCTATCTAGGAGATATTCTTATTTTTTTGTACTCTACGTTTCGATAACAAAGAGCATCCAATGATGACATTACATTTACCATGGTGATGATGCATCGGAATCCACATGCCAAGTTTGCCTTCACTGGCTACATGTATGCATTACATACCCACACACCCACACCCACACAGTAACTGTTCCAGAGAAGGGAAGATTTAATTAAATAAAAAGGTGTGCCTTTTATTTAGTGTAAAAAAACAAACAAACTTTTTTTGCTACTTACACCACAAACCTTGTCCCATTACAATTATAGTCTGCTTGACTCAGACATAGCTTGTGCATTATCTTCTGTAAAACACAACTATAGTTACATGTATAGCTCTTAAGTCATACTAACTAATCAGTATTTTATGTGTAGATAACCATAAAGCTTTCTTTCTTCTTACATTAATTATTATTAATTATTTCAGAAATATTATTTCACATAACTTAGAACCTGTGGAGACAGCTATAAATAAGACCAGTCTCGCTATAATTTCATATGGTTAGTTGTTTCCATAGCACTGGCAGGAGTGGCTCTGATTGTGTTTCTATTTCTTACAAAGATGACAGTATCGAGTGGTACTTTGAATGGGCTAATATTCTATGCAAATGTCATCTCATTTAGTGGCTTGCTGGATGGGCGGGGTAACTCTATTCATCCCATATTTCGTACAACACTGTCCTGGATAAACTTGGATTCAGGCATTCAAGTCTGCTTTTATCATGGAATGGATGTTTACCAGAAGACATGGTTACAGTTTATCTTTCCCTTCTATATCTTGCTCCTTGTTATTGCCATCATCATCTTATGTCATTATTCTCCCAAAATTATGAAACTATTGGGAATGAGAAATATCGAAATTTTGGCTACTCTGTTTTTACTATCCTACACTAAACTTTTAAAAACTATCTCTGTTGTTTTCAGTGCTATAAACATCAGCGTAGGTTACTCTAATGATACATCAGATCCTTTGACTCTCCAAAGAGTATGGGTTTATGATGGTAACATTGATTATCTCAGTGACAAGCACCTTCCATTGTTCATAGCAGCCCTACTAATCTTGCTATTCGTCTTTCTTCCTTTCACATTGCTCCTTGTATTTGGTCAATATTTGATATATTTGCCAAACAGAAAAGGATTACAATGGATTCACAGCACTGTTGTTTTCTCTATTCTAGATGTCTATCATGCTCCTTATACTCGATACCACCGATACTGGACTGGTCTAGGTCTGATGGTTCGTTGTTGTCTCTTTACCATATTCAGTACCAGTTACGACATACAGAAGAATCTGTTCTGGTTATACTTATCATTGATAATTCTACTTTGCTACAGGCAAATGTTTTGCAGCAAAATTTATCGCCATAAACTCTGTGATATTTTAGATTTATACTATTTGATGAATGCAGCTGCTCTGTCTGTAATACTTTGGTACGGTGACAGCAAATATGCGTTTACTGTCTCAGTTGTTTTAGCCCTGATCGGTTTCTTCATCACTGTGATATATCATGTATCTTTAATAGTAAAAGAAACAAGGATAATTCGCAAACGAATGCAACATATTATCTTAATTTTTTTCATTAAGATACAGCCAAGATCAAGTAATGCTGCGAATGTAGGTATTGCTGCTATTAATCCCAGCAATTCTTCTACACGTGTTGAATTAAGAGAGACACTTTTAGAGAACTGATCAAAGAAATAATATACTGGTGGTCAAAACAGTTGTGTGAAAATTTTAAAACAGTTGTGAAAATTTTTCAATCAGTTGTGTGAAATTTTAAATCAGTTGTGTGAACATTTTATTTAAATCAGTTGTGTGAAATTTTGAATCAGTTGTGTGAAAATTTTAAAACAGTAGTGTGAAAAATTTAAGTCATTGTTTTTATAATAACAAGTATGCAATTCATTATCACCTTGCTAATATATACAAAATTCTGTAATTAATTCAGACAGACAACAAGGAATGAGCTTTGGCAAGACTGTTAGTGATAGAATACACTATTGTCAGGGCCAGCCTAGACAAACCTCCCTGGCTTATAATTAACCCCAAGTAGTACAAGTATAAGAACGAGAGAGGATGCTCCACTCTACCCTTTTATAGGCATAGCAGAGCAGGGCCCCTATGAGACAAAAACAAGCAATGCAAACAAAGAGCAGGCTAGAGATGGAGAGCAATAGTGTAAGGGTGAATGAGGTATAATAACTGTTAATAAGAGTGAACACAAGAAGTACTAATTAGTAATGTATGCAGTCACACATGCAATGAGCAATTCCAGCTTCTGTTCAGGCATGGCCAGAACAACAAGGTTTCTTATTTTCTTTAAAAAAACTTTGTTGTGCTGTTCAACTTCATAAATAGCTGCAATATCAAGAGTTTATTCTGCATACATATACTCGCATTATATACTGAGATGCTTTTTCATTCAACAGTACTAGATTGCTTTGTAGTAATTTATGAGCATGTGTGGAGTGAATATTTTAATCTAGGGTGGAATAAAAATAATATTATATACATATGTGATGCATTCTAAAAACTGTGTGCTTTCTATTCTGAAAGAGTTATTTTGGTCATTGAAGGAAATGCTCTGCTTAGGTAAAGCATACAAACATTAATACCCTTTAATCACTACTTCCTTAATTAGCAAGGCCACACCCGGACAGCACCCATCATTATATTTTTTTATTGTGAAGTACAGTTGATTTTTTACACATACTGGGTAATTCCTCAAAGAAAACCTTATTCTTCAAAATTATTTGGTAAATCGCTTGATAAAGCAGCTGGCAGTTATGTGTAGCTAAAATAATATAACCCAGAAAAAAATTACTATCTAAGAACCCTTCACCTTGGATTTATAACCAAAAGTATAATTACTTCCTGTTGTGGGAGGGGCTTAGCGATGATGTAGATAGGGGAACAGCTGTCTTTTGTTTATATAGTAAGCCTATGGCTGTGGGCTTGTTTTAGTTAACTAGGGATGTCTGATGAGTCTGAGGCAGAAGAAAGCAGCCAGTACAGATCAGACTACAGCTCATCAGAGACAGCAATGGTAGTGTAACAACAGTGCCAGATTCCCTTGCAGCTATGAGCCAAGGCTATGCCTGATTCCTTACAGCTATGTTGTGATGGAAATGTGTGTGTGTGTGTGTGTGTGTGTGTCTAAGGGGGGGGGGGGTGCAGATTTATAGTTTGGGAGACACAGGGAGACACACACTATGCAGATTTACGTGTTGAATGGCATTGGTAAACTTGTATTTAGCTTAGTCAATATGAAATCATATTTTTCCATGAAATATAAGTGGTTTTCATGAGAGTAAATTAACTTGTGATACATGGTGCACCTCACATTAAAGCAGCTTCAGTTACTCCTGATGAAGCAGTAGTGATTCTTATGGTACTTCAGATGCCAATGGTAATGCTTCCAATACAGCAGCAGTGATAAATGCTAGCATAGGGCCTAAAGGTCACAGGTTTCAAGCAATTTTTTGTTTAAATTGTCTACCATGCAGCCACAATGCTTGAGAAATACATATTATATACGTAGGTCAGTATAGGTCAGTAATTGATAATACGTAGCTGGTACTGCCTGGCTAGTATAGCAGGCAAACTTGAGATTATTTACTAGTTTTAACTCCAAACAACAAAACTAGCAAACTGACAGCAATTATATTTAATTTACTTCAATTCATTTCAATGTAATTGAATTAATATACAACTGCTTTACATTCCAAAGCTGACATAGTAAGAGTTAATATTATTTAGAAATATTTCAGTGTTTTGTCCGACAATGGAGATCACACGCCATAGTTTATCCAGCAGTAATTTTAAGTTTCTTGTCTTCTTTCTTAATGCACATAATATTGCATTCCATAGTTTCTTGTCTACATTGTTTTTATTGTCCTCATTTTCTGATCTAATTGCTTCAATCTTGGGTGATTCCTCCACCACATTCCTTTTTTCCGTCTTTATGTCTTTTAAATTCGCTTCCTTGGCATGAGCAAGTTTTTCTCCTTTGCTTGAATTTACAGTTTCTGTCGATGTTTCAACTTTAGATGCTTTCTTTGCCTTTATTCTTTGTATCAATGTTCGTTTCGATTCAGTTTTCTTCTCAACTTTTGACGTCTTCTTTTCCTTCATTGTTTGTGTCATGTTACTTTCACTTTTAACCTTCCTAGACCTGTTGTCCTTCTTTCCACTGCATATCAGCAATCCATTGTTTGCTTGCATATTCTTTATAGCATCTCCGGTCCTTGTAGTACTAACTGGCACTTTCCATGCCTTACTTGTGACTCCTGTCTCACTCGTTCTTGTCCATGCGGCATCTCCCGCCACACTTCTGTTGTAAATATTTTCTCTCCGTTGTTCAATTTCCTTTGTGCTCCTCTCTTCCCTTATGTTCTCTTTCCCCCCAACATTTTCTTCTGTATTGAAATCCTCTTTCACCACAGTTGCAGAATCTCCGTAGAATTCCTGAGGAAAATGAGGCACATCAATGCTTCTATTAATCTGCGCCATTTGAATAAAATTGGAATGCAGTTTCTCCATCTCGTGAAACAACTATTTTAAATGACTCTTAGACTTGTAGTACTAATCAAGTCAGTAACTTTACATATTGTATTAGTGTTAGAACTTGGGTGTGAAAAAAGATTGTGAGTAATTGAAAATTTGCAATTTTTATATAAATTAATTATAATCCATAATGTAGAATTTGTAATGTGGGGAAAATATTTATATATATACATAGTTAGCCCAATACTTATATTTCTCTTATGAAAGGTAGCTACTGGTGAGAGATCAATCAGTCACACAGTCTTGATGGAAAATAATATTTGGTCTATTCTCTGCAGAGTCTGTACATAACAGAAGTCGTAAGATAGCACCAATTCTAGAATTAAAACTTGCATTAAATTCAATTGTATACATGCAGTGTAAACTGAAAATGATTTTGACCATTTTGGCTGATAATTTTTGCCAGATAGGATACCACACCCACATATTTTTATGACCAACAAAATATGTAAACGGGTGAAAAGCGGACAGTGTAGGAATCTGACCTTTCTCCCTCCCAATCAGCATTTCTCTCGGGGTTGTAATTGGTTAGATACGAAGCTGTCTTGCTATTTCTCCACTTCAGGTAATGTTGCCACTGGACAGAGTTCTGAGTGGTAGCTAGCTGCCAATACATCCTAAGGTTAATGCTTGCCTCAACAAGCAAGAGTAAGATAATGCACACACCATCACTGGCCAAGGGAAGAACTGAATAATTGATATAACAACTAAGTACTTATATAACTTGCTGTCTATGTGGCATTATCCAACAGTATCCTAGACGTTGTCACAACAAGCATTAGTAACCTTGTCAACCATTCACGATTATATCACCACTAATTAACACTTGTCACGGTCCATTGATTCATACTGAATGTTGTTTATTTATGTCTGTGTAATGTGTAATAATAACCAGTCTTACCTCTGGGCTAAAAACAGTGAACAAGTAGAACTAAGAGCGCTACGCTACAGTTGCAAAACTACAGCAGTATATATTACAGTCTTGGCAGAAATGAGTAATTGATAACAAAAAAATGAGTAATTGATACAAAGAACATTGTTAAAATATAGTCTAATCTTGTTAACTATATGAGAATGAATAATCATGTATAGTGTGGTGTAATACATTAATCCTTTTATTCTCTCTTCATTTTTCATCAACAGTGGTAGGTTGTTCTAATGAAAAGAGAATAAAAGGATTTATGTATTACATGATCATGCAAACCACACTATACATGTATTATAAACTACGGTGAAAACTTTTGGGAGAAAGGATTATGTGTTGAATTCATCACATAAAATTGTGCACAGCATCATAAAATGTCATTTTCCTTAACAAGCAGTTGAAAGAAAGGCTGTTTTAGTGTTCGGGCTACAGTAGATAAAACTATATGATATGAGGTAAGAAAAGAGACTCGTTTAAAATTGATTTTCTGTGGTATACTCTTATAACAAATAGCACACACATATACACAATGGGCATATCAAAGATACTAAAACTGTATTACAGTGTAGTTTACCTTCCTCCCAGTACTAGTTTTATGACACCATAAATGTTGTCTACTAGAAAACGCAGTTTGCCAACGAAGAAATGAAGCACTCACAACATGTAACTGTTATCTTCTAAAGGATTCTGAAGGCTCACTTATCAAGGCAACAACACAATAGCTTAAGTTTAATTATCCATAACATGTTGTTATCGTCACAAAACTGATGGTATCTCCTTTAGAAAACAAGGAAAACATGGAAAACAAACTCTACATGTTTTAAGGTTCAATTTTGAAAATTGAGTATTCCCAAATGCCTAGTCAAGTAAAACAGCTTTGTTCCTTTGATGGAAAGCTATATTCACCAACAGAACTCTTAAATTTCACTTGCAGATCACAATTCAGTCAATTAATTCCCCGACTATATCGGCAGTGCTCTGATTCTAGTCCTTATGATTGTCTCTGCTCTATTGTTGCTACACACTTGCTTTGTTGCAGATGGAAGTATTGTTTACATCGATGCTGCTTCAGGGAGCGATAGCAACTGTTCGATAGCCTCAGGTGCCACTGCACCTTGCCGTACTCTCGAGCATGCCTACACGTTACTTCAAGGCCAGGCTGAAGTCCTATTCAAATTGGAGACGGACGTGGAACTGAGCCAACGGCTTGTATTTCGAAGTGCTGAAGTCACTCTCCAAGGTGTTTTTTCGCTTGGGAAGAAAAATAGAAGAAGAATACATTGCAATGGGTATGGTGGACTGGTACTATCTGACTGCTCATTTTTCACCCTGTCTTACATTGAGTTTCATGACTGTGGAACAAGAAACGGTGAAAATCAAATTGACTCCACTATCCGCATTACATCATCAACTAACATCAGCATTACTTACACCGGCTTATTTACCAGTAAATCCTCGGCTATTACATTACGTGATTGCCATGGTGACATAACCCTGGACAACGTCATTCTAGAAAACAATACAGGCGAGGTTTGTCCTCCTAAAGCTGGTGGTCTCAACATAGAGAGTTCTTCAAACAGTGTCAGTAGGATCCATGTCAGTAATTGTACCTTCCGCAACAATTCCAACAAGCATGCATGTCATGGCTATAATGGAACTGGTGGGGGAATGAGAGTTGTCATATCAACAAGCTACAGTCGTAATATCATTGAAGTCAGGAATTGTATTTTTACAGGCAACAGTGCAAAATGGGGAGGCGGCATGTATGCCTTGTTCAATAAATCAGATCGGAATACGATTATTGTAACTGATTCTTCGTTCATGTACAATGAAGCATTGCAAGACGGAGGAGGGGTTGCCATCATCTATAAATACTTGTCTCATTCAAATATAACATTTCAAAATGTAAGCTTTATCGGCAACTTTGCCTGCCATGGAGGGGCCACACTGTTACGAGTCAGTAAATTCTCCTATCAAAGTGAAACCAGAGTTGTATTCAATCGGTGCACTTGGGAAAGCAATGTTGCAAAATATCTAAGTCCAGCCATCGACATCTCCAGATACGATGAAATAATATATGATGGATATTTTCCCACTCCGCTGTTTCAGGATGTGAATTTTACCAATAATACCCTCCATGCTCATGGCAGTAAAAATACTGGTTACACCCACCACAATAACCACGGGGTTTTCCTGACAACAAAAGTGAATGTGCAGTTCAGTGGGCAAGTAAATTTTGTGGATAATTATTTCTCAGCTCTCCTAGCTGTCTCAAGCACTCTGAACTTCCTGAAAAATACCACATCTACCTTTGCGAATAACAGAGGTATTAATGGAGCAGCTATAGCTATGTATGGATTCTCAAGGATCTTTCTGAACAACAACACTAAATTCTTTTTTATTAATAATACAGCCAGTGGGAGTGGAGGAGGTATCTTCTATGGCGGCATTGATCAGCATGATTTCTTTGGTGGAACTGCGTGCTTTATTAAAGTACAGCATAACTCATCACACGATAGTATACAATTTCATTTCGCTGGAAATGAAGCCATGCGAGGACGTTGGATTTTTGCCGATAGCTTCATCAGTTGCCAATGTTCGACTAAGCCAAATCTGAACAAGCCCATATCAATTGAAAATGTGATCAATTGCATTGGACAATTCACGCCCATGCCTACAGAAAATAGCAATTTAATAACGTCATCAGGAAAAAACTTTGAACCCTCAAATCATTTTGATTATTCAGCTATTCCTGGAGCAACTGTTCACATTAATTTAACGGTTAATGATGACTTTGGTTTTCCTTTATATCCACTTCTGCGACTTAATATACTAGAAAAATCATCTAATAGTATATCCCTAGCATACAATTATACCTTAAGTCCAAAAATACTCCCCAAAGGTCCACCTCTGGATAGAGCGAAGATCCAAGTATCAGTGAACGGGATCAGAAACATGGACTTTGTTTTCAATCTCAGTCTGGAGCAATGTCCCCCTGGGTATGTGTACGACACTACATGTAAGACTTGTGTCTGTGGGCGTGACCAGTACTTAGCTGTTATGCGGTGTTATGATAAAAGTTTTCAAGCTGTAGCAGATCACAGCTATTGGGCTGGATATTTAGCTAACCACACTTACCAGGACTTGTACTTCGCACCTTGTTATTCACCCATCTGTAACAAACACCAGAAGCTGATCCTCCCAAAGAGTCCTAAAGAACTAAGTGATTACATTTGCAACAAAACAGGCAGACGAGGGATAATGTGTGGACAGTGTTTCCCAAATCTCACAGTTTATTACCATTCCACCACCAAGTTCTGCAAACCTACCAAGAACTGCAGGGTTGGACCTCTCATCTATTTTTGTTCAGAAATCTTGCCAGTGACACTCCTCTTCGTCATCATAGTAATCTCTGATTTTTCTTTCACTTCTGGCAAAGTTGTAGGATTGGTGTTTTTGGTACAAGCATTTGGTGGAATAGACCTATCAGTAAATTCCAAATACATTGAGCTACCAAAGGTCATTTATGGAATATTTAATTTGGAGCTTCTCACAGCAGAACCATTGTCATTCTGCTTGTGGGACTCCCTTGATATCCTGGACATTATCGCTTTCAAGTACGTGACAGTTCTCTTTGCCTTTTCTCTTGTCATTGCTCAAATAATTTTGCTCAAAACTAATCGGTGTGTTTTTCTTTTCGCCTTCAAGAGAAGAGTCAGCATGAATCACTCCTTCATTCATGGTCTTTCAACTTTCCTGGTCATTTGCTACATTCAGTGTACTAAGACTAGCTTTCAGCTCTTGCAGTTCGCAAGACCCATTGGTTTTAATGGAAAACAGGCTGGGATTTACACTTATTATGGCGGTCAACCATATTTCAAAGGAAAACATCTCTACTATAGTATCATTGCTCTGTTTAGCTTGGCCACAGTCACCTTTGCTGCCCCTTGCCTTCTGCTGCTTCATCCACTACTGCTTAACTTCCTCTCTTTCTGTCACCTCAGTGAGCACAGAGTGACATTAAAAGTTTATCGATTACTTCATGTTCAAAAGCTCGTGCCCTTTATCGACTGCTTCCAGAGCTGCTATAGAGACAAGTGCAGGTTGTTTGCTGGTTTATACTTTGTCTACAGAGTCGCTCTTATTCTTTGCGCGATGCTGTCATATTCCCACAATGATGGTCTACTATACACTCAGTTCTTGCTCCTACTCATTTTTGTCATTCACTCTGTGGTTTACCCTTACAAGAAGAGCCTTCATAACTCTTTAGACTCAATGGCTTTCAGTACAATGGCCATTGTGAACTTCTTAGGCATATTGACAGACAAGAAGATGCCTCTTGGAAAAGAAGTTATCAATGTCTTACGTGGACTCCAAGTAGTTCTTGTGTACTTGCCTCTTTTAGCTTGCATCATTGAGGTCATTAGGAAAGTGTCCTTGAAACTTCGCAATCGTAGGAGTTGCCATACTAACCTGATTGATGAGGACTTCACTACAGAGAGGGAAGAAGAGGAACAAAAGATGCTTTGTGATCAGAACAGCCACCAAGAGCAGACTTTTCATTCAGCATTGAGAAACTACTCCAAATGATATCAGTGTGTAGTATTTTTGACAATTGACAATTCCTTTTTTTTCTGCCAACAAACAACACGCACAATTTTTTTTCTTAATACATCTTGTGTGAATTGATGTTTCCATTTAAATTTAGTGATATTTCACTTGTATTCCTTAATCTCAAGGTTGCTCTCATGTTTTCTCATACAAATTATAATAGTAATAGCTACTATAACAGAGCCTTGCTGTGATATTATTGTTGTTACTTCAACACATCTTTGTATCTCAGGACTGATAATATCACAAAAACATGGCTTCTTTAAAGAGCTGCTTAATTTGTTTGTAACTTATACTTCAGCTTATTTTTTGATTGCTAAAAAAGCTTTCATACTTTAACAAATAAAGACATCATGTTTATATCTAAGGTCAACTCTCACTCAAAGTGCTCTTTGGATTTGTACATTGATCACTTGCTTCAAGTATTCAGAAGATGCTATTTCAAAAGCTTTGTCAGCTGAGTGACTCTCATCCATCCTCCAGTGATATTACCACACATCTTAGTCATGTCACAATAGACTAGAATGCTAGAGCCATTGCTAGACTCTACCCAGTAGTAATCAGAAGGAGACTGTCTAGAAAGACTGGAACAAGAAGATGCTGGATACTGAGGAGATTTACCTACTACGTCCATCTGTAAGCTTTGGTTCAAAGTATTCAATGACATTTGAGTGCTTTTGTTTAATTGCTGAATGTTCTGTCTAACTTCAGAAAGCTGACAGCCAGCATGCAGGGAAGTATAGAATTAGAATCAACACGGCAGCTGCTAAAAGTGCATTGAGCCATATTAGCAATACGAAAGGGATCAAATCTTTGGCTGGCAATTCCAATATTTTTTGCTTATCTTTTCTGCATTTAAATCTATTGAATTGGATTTTTCCTTCACTTTCAGATCACTTTTGTCACCAAACATCTCACAAGTCTCTTCTTTATTTAGCTCACACACATTCATCTTTCTACAGAATCACTAGTTAGTAATGTCTTCCAACACTTGACTATACCAGGTACTTTGGTTTTAATTTATCCAACACAAGTAAAAACTTGGATGATATAAAGAGCATGCTTTATTTAAATGGTAAGAAAATAATTCCAAATAAGGGCCCGAAGAGACAGAGTTGACTTCAGAACTATAATAATAATACATTGAATATTGAATTGGCCACTACAAAATCATAATAATCATAGTGCTCTGCTAAAATCAGCATACCACATTGCACAACAATGTAATGGCATAAGTATTTAACACCAGTCGAATGGATCCGATAACTTAACATATTGTATTGTTTATGATGACATGGTTGCTGACAATGTTTGTTTAATAAAAGGTAAGTAGTAAGACAACTGGCAAATAATGACATTGTGCAGCCAACTGTGCTAGTTAATTAACCCTCAGCGCGCATGCGCCCAGAGGGTTACAGTAGTCCTAGTGTCATTAACCCTCAGCGCGCATGCGCAAGAGGGTTACAGTAGTCCTAGTGTCATTCTGTCACTCTGTCTGTCAACAGGCACTTCTGGAAGGTAACCAGCCAGGCTCTGAAAGCGGCATCAAACAGCAGTATTTCACGAAGTAAGTTCCTTTAATGTGCCAGAATTTTGATTTTGGACTTCATTTTCCAGAAAAAAGCGAGTCTTTCCAGAGCCGTGCGATCGTAGGCTTACAGCGGGAACCGCCCCTTAAAAAACGTGCTTATCACGTGAGCCAGCTTGCAGGTTGCAAATCACTTTTAAATAGCTAACAATTACATGCATTCAGCGTGAGGTGTTGCGTTGCGTAGTCGTTAAGTGAGCAAGTACCTAACCTGATAGTCTCTGGTTCGAATCCTGGTCGACGGTATTTTTTTTTCATCTTTTTTTTTCATCCTGTTTTTTCTTCTTTTTCCTTTTGTCTTCTTGCCTTATTTTTACTGTTTTTATTTCTTTCCTACCTTTTCCTTTCATTTCCTCTTTCTTTCCTGTACTGTTTTTCTTTCTTTCTTCTTCCTTTTCTTTTCTTCCTACCTATTTTCATTCATTCCTCTTCTTTATCATACTAGCTAACTAGCGCTGAGGGTTTGCACTTCAGTGCTCTAGTTCATTCGTTCGTTCTGTCACTCTGTCTGTCAACAGGCACTTCTGGAAGGTAGGAACCAGCCAGGCTCTGAAAGCGGCATCAAACAGCAGTATTTCACGAAGTAAGTTCCTTTAATATGCCAGAATTTTGATTTTGGACTTCATTTTCCAGAAAAAAGCGAGTCTTTCCAGAGCGGGAACCGCCCCTTAAAAAACGTGCTTGTCACGTGAGCCAGCTTGCAGGTTGCAAATCACTTTTAAATAGCTAACAATTACACGCTTTCAACGTGAGGTGTTTCGTTGCGTAGTCGTTGAGTGAGCAAGTATCTAACCCAATAGTCTCTGGTTCGAATCCTCGTCGACGCTATTTTTTTTTTTCATCTTTTTTTTTTCATCCTGTTTTTTTTTCTTTTTCCTATTGTCTTCTTGCCTTATTTTTCTTTATTTTCCTCTTTCTTCCTACTGTTTTTATTTCTTTCTACCTTTTCCTTTCTTTTCCTCTTTCTTTTGTCCCTTCATTGTCTTTTTCTCTTTCCTGCCTCCTTTCATGCCACTTCTCTTTATTTTTCTTTTTTTCTACACTTTTCTTTTGTTATTATTTTCTTTATCATACTAGCAAACTAGCGCTGAAGGTTTGCACTTCAGTGCTCTAGTTAGTCCAGTTATGTGTGTAAGTGATTATAGTAATTAATCGCAGGTTTATCTACTGGAGAATAGCTACAGTTTTTGTTAATTAAACACAAGAAAGGAGAGTAAGACTTGACTAAATATTATTTATAAATTTTTAACATTTTTCAAAATGATGTCTCAGCCACTATAATGAACTTTGTCACCCAGAGAAGGCAAGATTTAATTAAATAAAAAGGTGAGCCTTTTATTTAGTGTAAAAAAACAAACAAACTTTTTTTGCTACTTACACCACAAACCTTGTCCCATTACAATTATAGTCAGCTTGACTCAGACATAGCTTGTGCATTATCTTCTGTAAAACACAACTATAGTTACATGTATAGCTCTTAATTCATACTAGCTAATCAGTATTTTATGTGTAGATAACCATAAAGCTTTCTTTCTTCTTACATTGATTATTATTAATTATTTCAGAAATATTATTTCACATAACTTAGAACCTGTGGAGACAGCTATAAATAAGACCAGTCTCGCTATAATTTCATATGGTTAGTTGTTTCCATAGCACTGGCAGGAGTGGCTCTGATTGTGTTTCTATTTCTTAAACAGTTACTGTGTGGGTGTGGGTGTGTGGGTATGTAATGCATACATGTAGCCAGTGAAGGCAAACTTGGCATGTGGATTCATATGCATCATCACCATGGTAAATGTAATGTCATCATTGGATGCTCTTTGTTATCGAAACGTAGAGTACAAAAAAATAAGAATATCTCCTAGATAGCTAGTAACCAGATTGTTTTAGTCAGAATAGTAAAAGATGACAGTATTTTGAATGAGCTAATATTCTATGCAAATGTCATCTCATTTAGTGGCTTGCTGGATGGGCGGGGTAACTCTATTCATCCCATATTTCGTACAACACTGTCCTGGATAAACTTGGATTTAGGCATTCAAGTCTGCTTTTATCATGGAATGGATGTTTACCAGAAGACATGGTCACAGTTTATCTTTCCCTTCTATATCTTGCTCCTTGTTATTGCCATCATCATCTTATGTCATTATTCTCCCAAAATTATGAAACTATTGGGAATGAGAAATATCGAAATTTTGGCTACTCTGTTTTTACTATCCTACACTAAACTTTTAAAAACTATCTCTGTTGTTTTCAGTGCTATAAACATCAGCGTAGGTTACTCTAATGATACATCAGATCCTTTGACTCTCCAAAGAGTATGGGTTTATGATGGTAACATTGATTATCTCAGTGACAAGCACCTTCCATTGTTCAAGCAGCCCTACTAATCTTGCTATTCGTCTTTCTTCCTTTCACATTGCTTCTTGTATTTGGTCAATATTTGATATATTTGCCAAATTCAGTGGCGGATCCAGGAGGTATCGTTAGGTTTCGGACAAAACCCCCTTTTTCAGCTCAATACTTACCTAATTTACAACCACTACTGAACTCCCAAACTGGTACAATGGAACTCCACAGAGAAACAATATCGCGACTTCTCCGCGATCAATTAATAAACGCACACAACAACCAGCTGATCATGCATTTGTAAGGCTTCATTGAAGTGTCTTCGGTTGTCAGAGTGTTTGTGTGGTTTGGTTAGTGGAAATATCAGGGGCTGCTGGTTGGCCATGTCTCAGAGAAAGTTGATCTCCTTCTCTTTCACAAGTTAGTGTTAAATTAGATAGCCTCGTTGCAATGTATTAAGTAGTCATGCCAATTTTAGGAAGAGTTCTGGAGCTGGAATTTCTGCAGACTCTTCTCCTGATAATGCTTTATCTACAAAGAGACCTAGAATAGAAGAAGGAGAATTCATTGATCTCCTTGATTCCGCACCTACTTCTCCATGCTTGAGTCTTCATGCCCCTGACGATACACCAATTTCACCCCCTCCTGCTTCTCCTACCTCTTTTTGTGGTGTTCTTTCTCCTCAAACTGCTCCTGTCCCAGGTACTCTTGCGCTAGCGCCTGCGGTTTCTAGTACTTCGTTATGTAGTAGCATGAGTGAGCAACTATGTGATGATATTGGGTTGCTTCTACAGTCAACCCCTCAAACCTCTATAAGGTGTTTTTCCTCAACATTAAAGTACTCTATCTTAACTAAACACTTTATAGTAGAGTACACTAAGGGCAAAAAATCATGAAATTGTTACAGAGTGGACAAAAGTACCAAATTTGGTTTCATGGTCCTTTGAAATATAGGGAGTGAGAAAAACACTGGCTGCAGACGCAAAAATGTGTGTGCCACGAATTATGCCAATTATTTTTAATTTCGCCACAAAAATTTCGCAAAAATTTCGCTAATTTTTGGGGGGTTTTGTTGTCATCATAGTAGTCTGTCATAAAAATTTGAAGAGATTATTTTGAAATTTAGAGGTTTTATGAGCAAAATATCATCATAGTAGTCTGTCATAAAAATTTGAAGAGATTATTTTGAAATTTAGAGGTTTTATGAGCAAAATATGGAAGAAAGTCATTAAAAACAAACTAGTGACATAATGCATGTTATATTTCACAGTTGCAGTTGCATAAGTCAGTGCAATGGAGGTCAGCTTTTATGCACTTGCATCTTGTACAGCCACGAGGGGACTTGCACTGGCATTTGATAAGTTCATTGCAAGCTCTGGCTGCTTCCGGTAATGTCATCCAAACCACACTTATGGGATCATTAGACCAGCCCCAACCCTCAGGAGATGGTATATTTGGCATAGATTCTTGACAGCTTGTCCAAATGCCAGTCTGCAATATAGCACGCTTGACATGTTGTAGTAAAACATCCTATTTACATGCATTATTTATTCCATGACAGTCAAACCAATCTATATCATGTAACTTACAGCTGTTGGTGGGAGATTTTCTAATGACTTATTTTTCTTGCAAAATAACTCCTTGCGTGCTTCATTTACTGATTGTAGTGTGCTAAATTTATCATAAAGTACAACTGTAAATCTCTCCAGAGTTTTGAAATGTGTAGATTTCAGAGTCACTATATCAAAGGGGTTCTCAACAATGTGGTGGAAGGCTTTAATCACATCTGGATAGTAGTTCCAGGCATCCCATGCTGACTTTTTGGTTTTACCAAAGAAGAAAGAAGTACTGTCACATCCTGTGAAAGCATGGAACGGAGGTAAGGAACAGGACTTATCTTTTCCAAGCATTTCACACAAGGTATTTATGTGGTAATGGCGAAAATGCTTCCCTGTTCCAAATGCTACCCAAATATTGACTTCTGGGTAAATCTCTTGGAATTTGTAAAATTCCCCTATCAAAATAACTACGACATCAGTATCCACTGTTCGAATCAGAATACTGCTTAAACCATTTTCCAGTGAATTCTTCAAATGGACAATCATTCGGGTATCTGCCTCCTCATGATTGCAATCCCCCATGCCCACATGCTCACACATGGCTCCTGCCCCACCATTATCACAGATTTACCTATAACAAAAGTATAGGCAAGTAAAGATGGTATAGAATAGAGATATTGCATAACATTTATTACTTGCCTGAAGTAGCACATAGTATTTTTTCTTCAGCAGTCTCCATATTAGTTATTTCTTTGGTGAGAAAAGAGAACAGTTCCTGTTTGTTCTGGGAAACACGCAGGAAGTCACTCCATTTCTTAGGCATCTTGGTTTGTGCTGACACTTTGGTTCGTGTACCATGACCTCTTTGTTCTCTTGCAGCTTGCTTTATACTATTGTCAATGTACCTATCCCACACTAAATCTAGTCTGCGAGATTGTTTCAATTGCTGTTGAAGAAAGGGAACAAATATTTTTCAATCAAAGCACTTCGGAGAGTCAGGCATGTCACCATTATTGAGAACTTTGAGAAGAAGAGATTTTTCTCCTGAGCGGATTTTACCAAAATCAGATAGTGACGGTGGGAATGTTTGATTTTCGTGTGAAAAAAATTGCAACAAATCACCTTCACGTTGCTGATTAGCTATGTATAAACGTCCAAAAAGTGAAGCGTTACTTCGTTGAAGTGTTAGCTGTTGTGATGTTTTTGACTTTTTCTTGCATATGGGAGTTTTGAAAAGAGGAAGTGAATTCTTCTTGAGCGATTCGTGAATGGATCTTTTCCTGTCAAAAATAACATCTTGGCAATACTGCTGGTATTTTGCAGTTGCAATAGATTGAATAGATCGTACAGTTCCAATTACAGAATTATCTGCACAATCTCTAGAATTCAAAATCAATAATTCTGGGCAGTCATCTAAGAATGGGTTTCCAAAAATTCTGTAACTGCATCAACTAAATCTTGTACTTGCTTTTTGAATGTTTTCTGTGAGGCCAATCCTTCTTCATGGTGCAATTGAATATCCTGCTCTTCTTCATTACTAAAACCACCTTCAAATTCATCAAAAAGTGTAGAGATTTCTGGACCACAGATCATCCACCTATTCAAAGTTGCCGTATTTTGAGTTAAGCCAATTACACCACCCACTCCTTTGACCTTGGCATTCTCCTGTTCATGTGTTTGGTCAAGAGGAATAGCTGAAAATCTGTTAGAAGTCTTTGGCACAACCCAATACTCCTTGAAAATTTCTTTGAAAGAACCTTGTAATGACTTCATGTCATTAATATGAATCGGCACCCACCGAGCATAATTGTAGTGGTCCAAAGCAAAAAAACAACCTACAATCAGTTCCAAACTCTGTACATACAGGTTGAAATCTCTCTCACGATGAGCCCTAACAAAAGTGAGAATAAGTTTCTCAAGGCCCATAACCATATCCCAGTACTGAAAGGTAGGTGACTCTTTCATCAATTTTAATCGCCATCCTTTAAAATCACTCTGGCCAGAAAGTGAAAATGCCTGCCTCTGCAGTTTGTAGAATGCTGCAACGGTAATTTGGTGAGCATGTCGAGTTCTGGTTAAGTGAGATACTTTTAAGAAACTCTCAGCAACACCAGATGAAGCTAATCCCGCCTCAGTGAGCACCTCAGTCCATCCCGAAGCAGCTAAAAAGTCTCCAAGCGTTTTCCACATACCCATCTCTAAGTGAAGACCTCCGAACATGACCACTATTTTCTCCTCACCATATAAACTTGGCCAGGTTCATTGTATATATTTAGCTTTAGCAAAAATGGGGCAGTCACAGGCCATGACAGAAATTTGTCCAGGATGGAGATACTCTGTCACAGATCGAATAATATCCATAGAGTGCTTGATCATTGCAGGTGTGTCAGCCTTTTCATTGAACAATGGTAGCATACTAGTGATGGCTGGTACACTAGCATTCTGAATATCCCTAGCTGCATGAAAAGCAGCCCAAGTGATTGGCTGTTCACTCTCAACATCCAACAACTCTTCCACACATTGAAGCCATGCATCTTCTTTCACTGTGCACATATCAGAATTACTAATGAAGGGAAAATGACATCTTTTAGGTACACATGTTGCTGATTCATTGAGAGACACTGCTGGAACAATGGAGTATGTGAGTGGCAAAGAGCACTTGGTTTTAGTATCTCCACTAGTGTCGTATGGTAGAGGATGCCGATATTCACCCATAGAATCAGAACTAGGAAACTGAATAATGCTGATACCACTTCCATGGAAAGATGATTGTGCGGTAGCATAACTGGGATTATGGTCTATATTGTCCATAGCACCAACTGTGAATAATCCCTCTCTCAATTTGGAAGGACATACTACTCCATCTGACTCAAATTGCTTGCACATAGATTGAGCAATAGCAGTTTCAGTCTGAATGACTTTAGTATAACATATACTAATTCCATAGTGATTGAGTTGGTCAATCAACTTTCTGCTTCTTGTCAATGCATGGATTTTCAATCCAAGATACAATGGGAAAGGTGGCTCTCTGCTTTGGTCATGACGACTTTTTTTTGATTCATACATGTTGGACTTCTTCTTCGAATTGTGCACAATTAACTGTCCTATGGTTAAGCACACCTGTGAATCGATGCTTGCATCTGAACATGTTCCGTTAACAATAGTAGCTATCAGGAGTTTGAGGCTATACGGCACAGAGTTGCTCTGACAATTTTTTGGGAAAGATCCACAAAAGTTGAAGTTTTCATGTCCAAATATTTCTTCCCGAATGTGCTTAGCCACTCTTGCAATTTGAAGAGCTTGAAACTTATAGTCAGATAACATTTCTACTTTTTGGTGCAATTCTTGCATGCCTTCTGGAAATACTAACAGTGTATTTTTTCCATCTGATTGCTCTTGAATGGCTGAGTTTTGAAAGTGTTCCAATAACTCAATTTTAAGGCGAGTTTTATTAACGCTGGACTCTAGCCCCAAATCACACAGATTTTCATTATACACTTTGTGTACTTCAGACAGTTTAAAAATAAATGTCCTATTTTTCAAACAATTTTCAATGTAAGAAACTGTATTAGCAAATGCCATACATTTTCCTCTCTTCTGATCCTCACTAGCTGATGAGCAAGAAGTTATACAACTTCGAACATATCCACGATACTGATTACGATACTTAGTTAAACAGCAAAGATGGTATTTAGCTTCAATGGCAACAAGATCACCATCAGCCAGTTTCACTAGCATATCAGTATCATTCATTTCACTAGCCATTGATTTAATGGATTTATCAGCACTCAAAGTAGTAAATTCATGAAGATTACCTGAGCTAGAATCACAAAAGAGACAAACATTCTGCTGTACTGAGTTACAACGCCGCTTCAGTCTACTATTACAGCTGGAGGCTTCCAATTCTTCAGACTCTTTTGACCTTTTTAGTTGCACACGTTTTAACATTGAAGTGTTGAACTTTTGGTGGCATTTCTTATGCCAACAAGCCTGATTGACTACAAAGTGGTCTACTGTACCTTGATCGCAAAAGTCAATGTCAACTGGAAGACGATCAAGTTTTCTAAATGCTTCCACATTATTTAAAAATGCAGTATACACTTCTGTGCTGTTGTGAGTAGGACATCGCAGGTGCTCACAAAGTATGACCTCTGTATGACCTTATCTAGAATTTTCTTATTGAACAGTGTATTTGAATCAGAGGTGTTAGCCATCATGTAAAAGGAACAATAGCATTGGTTTTGGTAACACCCTAAGACTTTCACGAGGGGGTGAGGGTTACAATCAGGGATTCATACAGCACAGTGGAGAGATGGGGGGGGAGGAGGGGGGGTGTATTGGGGGAAAAGGTGTCGTTTTGAGTCCCCTAATGTGAGTACAGTGAAGGTGGTTAGTTTGGCAGAGAGAACTAGACACTCACTACGCATGGCTGTAATGTTTATGAAGTACGAACTAATGAACTGATTGAAGTCAGCTTTCAACAAATTCAATTGTAATGTTGGACATTTTTGCTCACAGTAGCTCTAAATTTCAAGATAAACTCTTGAAATTTTGATGGCAGACTACTATCATAACAACAAAGCCACAGAAATCTTTGCGAAATCTTCGCGAAATTATAAATTTTGGCATAATTCATGGCACACACATTTTTGTGTTTGCAGCTGGTGTTTTTCTAACTCCCCCTACCCCAAAGGACCACCATACCAAATTTGGCACTTTTGTCCGCTGTGTAACGATCTTGCCTTTAGTGTACTCTACTATTAAGCCTAATAGCTGATTTCAAGTTTCCTAGTAGATACTTAGATGGGTGTCAGAGGTCTTGTCAATTGTCATATTTAGAGAAAAATCCTTGGTTTGTATATAGCAAAGCAGAAGATGATATATTTTGTCTACCTTGTGTGCTTTTTGCCAATAAGGATAACTTAGGTCAGTTGGTATGCAAGAAATTTAATTATTGGACAGCAAAAACAAGTACATTTTTCAAGCATATTTGGCAGTCACCCAGGCAGAAGCTTTAAAAAATTCACAGTTCAGACCACAATTAGCTTCTGATTTTCTGCTGTAAATAGTAGATTAAAAGAAATAACTAAAAATCGTTCTATAATTAAACATATTGCAGATGCCATTCATTTGTGTGGTACACAAAGTATAGCACTTCGTGGGCATAGAGACGATAGCACAGCTGATCCAAGCAGTAACAAAGGCACCTTTTTGGCCTTACTTCAGTATGCTATACAATCAGGAGACACTGTTGTGAAAAGCATTTCAAAGAATCTGGACGGAATGCCATTTACACCAGTAAAACTATTCAAAATCAGCTAATTGAAATATTAGGAGATTATTTTAGAGATAATATAATTAGTGAAATAAAAGAAGCCAAGTTTTATTCTGTATTATGTGACAAAGTACGTGACATATCTAATAAAGAGCAAGTTTCCATCGGTTTAAGACTTGTAGATAGTAAAGATTGCATAAGAGAAGAGTTTTTAGACTTTGTAACTACTGAGAGAGTAACTGGTGAAGCTTTGGCTGCTAAGATCAAAGAAACTTTATTGAAGTATGGTTTGGATTTTCAAGATTGTAGAGGACAAGGGTATGATGGAGCCTCTAATATGGCAGCTCAACGTGGTGTGCAAGGCTTGCTATTAGCAGAAAACAGTAAGGCTACCTACGTAGTTCACATGTTTTGAACTTGTGCATTGTACAGGCTTGTAGTTTACAACCTATTCGAAATATGAACGGTGCTATCACAGAATCTTCTTATTTCTTTAAAAATAGTGCAAAAAGGCAAATGTTTCTTGAACGTGTAATAAGCGTACGAAGTTAGTTAGAGTAAAATATTTGTGTAGAACTCGCTGGATATACCGTCATGAAGCATATGAGAGTTTTTTTGACTTGTTTAAATATCTTCATGCTGTAATGGAAGCTATAACCACTCGTGATACTACATATGGTAGTATGGACTGGGATGCTAGCACTATAGTGACTGCAACCGGTTTGCTGAAAATCTATAATAGCTTTGGTTTTATTTATGCTTCACAGTTACTATGCATTGCATGTCAGTAATTAAACCAATTAGTATAAAACTTCAATACAAAACCAATGATCTTGCATATGCTTATATGAAAGTTCAGCATGTTATATCTGACTTGAAAGCCATGCGCTCAAATGATCAGCTCCTTCATGACTGGTATGAACAAGCAGAAGCTTTGGCTAATGACATTGGTGTTTCGCCAGAAGTTCCTAGAACTGTTGGTCATCAGCAAGGCCGAGAAAATGTGGAGTATGATTCTGCTGAAACATATTATAGAAGAATGACTGCACTGCCTTTGCTAGATCATCTGATCCAACAAATGCAGGAACGATTTGGAGAGCATCAAATATTTGTATCTCAGCTTCTTGCCTTAGTTCCTTCACTATTATGTGAACAATCAGCAACTTTATTAAATTTTGATAGACCAGTTGATAGATATAGAGGTGATCTACCTCAACCTGCACTTGTAGGTACAGAGATTTTTCGATGGAGAAGGAAATCTGAACAGCAAAGCTCTGAAAATCGTCCATCCACTTTAAAGTTAGCCTTAGCCATGTGTGATAAGGAAGTTTTCCCGAACATACATGTGTTGTTAAGAATAGCATGCACTCTACCTGTGACATCTTACGAGAATGAGCGCGCTAATAGCACATTAGCAAATATAAAAACTGCACTGAGGAGTACCATGGGACAGGAGCGGTTGTCATCCTCGGTCATGATGAGTATTCATAATGACATGCCAATCGATTTTGATGTGATTGTTGATAGATTTAAGTTGGTGTGTAATAGAAGAATTGTTTTGTAACTAGCTAAATCATAATCCTTGAAATATACTTTAAAAGTCATCAGTTCTTCATTTAACTTCATTACTTATATCACTTTAATACATAGCTAATGTAAACTTCACTTATATTTAAAATTGATTTCACATCATAGACTTCAACAATCATGATATCATAATATAGTTCTTCATTATAATAATATAAACATATTTTAATTCATCAATGTATCATAGCAACTCATCACTTTTCACTACCAGCATAAATAAAAGCACTTAACAATAGTAACAGTCATCAGTTCTTTCTTCATGATTCTTTCAAGAAACTGTAAAATTTTCTACTATTACTTATTTAGGCAGAAAAATCTCTGAGTGTGTATGATTTAACTAATTAGCAAAAAAACAACAAACCCCCTTTTAAAATTTCTAGAGCCGCCAGAATGGTGACAATAATACACTAGCAAAAAAAAAGAAACCCCTTTTCAAAATTTCTAGATCCGCCCCTGTCTAAGAGTCTAGCAATGGCTCTAGCATTCTAGTCTATTGTGACATGACTAAGATATGTGGTAGTATCGCTGGAGGATGGATGAGAGTCACTCAGCTGAACATGAAGAACACCTTCTCCCAATGTCCTCCAGGACTCTGTCTAAACACTAGCCTATCACAGACTTGTCGGATTTGTGACTTTACCAGAGGCGGTTCCTCGGATGTATTTCAAGTACAAGTCAATTACTCCCACGTGTGTGGAAGAGTAATTGGATATCAGATTGGATCGACAGATGCATTTTCTAGGCAACATTCCAACGGGTTAGATGGAGTAAATTTATCTCATGGTAATGATACTATAATATGGACCTTTGCTGCAGCACTACAGTAGGTGAAATTTATACACATTCTAACTCTGTTTGTACTTGTATAAATCCAAGTGATAGTCGTATTTTGCCAACACCTGATTGACGAGCGAGCGTAGCGAGCGAGACAGTATTAGGGGTGGATAATGCAAAATCGGGTATATGTTATTGGCGAGCGAGCGTAGCTAGCGAGACACTTACAGGGGTAACACAATTGAAAATCTGGGATGTTTGTTGGCGAGCGAGCGTAGCAAGCGAGCTAGGTCCCTAGGTCGAAGGTACGAAGTTTCCTGTTTTAGGTCGTAGGTATCCGGTACGCATGCGCACATTCGCGGGGCAACTAGGTCCTAGGTCGAAGGTAAATAAACGCGCGCGCACCTCTGCAGCACTCTTGGTCCAAGGGTCAGAGGTAAATAGAAGCGCGTGCAGCTGCAAATGCAGCTGCGTTTTACTTCCGCAAAGAAGCATTTCGTTGCGTTTGGCGTACGTACAGTTTCTTACTAAGCGTTCCGATAGCGATTATTCCATTTCTTCAATGGCTCAGAAGCGAACCCACCATTTCAGAGGCTTAAGCCAGTACTCTGAGCAGCTCATGGACCTTGCAGAAGGCGGTCGAGTGTTCGAAGGGAGAGGCCAGCAGCCAAGAAACAAGGATGTCTTGAAGCAGATCGCTGCCATCAAGGCCTGCAAGAAAGGATCCTTTTTTGGCAAGGACAAGCCCTGCACTTGTGGCTGGCACGACAGAGCTGCTGCCAGAAAGGAGGCCAGGCAAAAGGCAGCATCAGGTAAATACAAAAATATATTCATAAATAAATAAATAAGGTGTTGGTAAATAAAATAAACAAAAAAAGTTAAATGTTTATATAACAAGTGACTGAAATACAAATAGAATATTCATGAAATAAATGATATCATTATTCAATAATTATGAGTAAGCAATCTATTAACTAATAACTATAAAGAAGCAGTTTATAACTAAATGATAAAGTATTAAATTTAAAAAAATCTATTAATGCACGCTTACAAATATCAATTGCATGTACCTAAATGAAAGAAAGCATAATATCCATTCCGTTAATTAAAAATAATAATAAATAATTACAAGAAAGAATGCAATGCATTAATGAATGAACGCTTCAAATACGAACTGATTAAAGTAAAGTATAAATGAATACATAAAACATGTACAAATATATACATTATTACACATAATGTAAAATGCATAAGCAAATCAGTGAAGGAATGAATAAATAAGCAAATAAATTTATTACAGGATTACAGAAGTGCATTCATAGTATGCCAACATGAAATCATTTTGCACAGGTTCATCTTCTGCTAGTGCTTCGCAGGTCTCTCCTGGACTAGCACCATCAGATGAACGTTCATCTTCCCTAGCAGGTGTGTATTGTTTGTATTTGATGCACACTTGCACCATTGTGTACTGTATTGTCTCATTTGAGATAATAGTTTGCTTAGCATACTCGTAAATGATGAGGTATCAATTGAGTAAATGCACAGTCGGCTGGTCAACAACGCGAAAATTCTACATATCACCTAGTAGTTAATTGTATGAATTCCTTCAACAATTCAGTCTCAGTTGTATATACGAGTGACATAGTGGATAGACTTCTACATTATTATGCATAGGGTATTATTTACAATAGTGTACATTATAGAACAAATCTTCAATAAATTTGCAGATCAGCACATTCGATCATCAGACTGTTCAATGTCTTCACTTGCTATTATTATTATGACTGTAACTATTACCATTACAATTTTGGCCAGAGTCAGTTTTAATTGAAGCTGAGCTCTGAGATGAGTGTGTAACCTGAGCAGCAGATGTGGTGGGAGGTTGTACATGTAATTAGTAGCCGTGAATGGTGAATGGGCTAGATGTACACTAAATGATTTGGAAAAGGAGCTGGGAGGGTTATTAATGTTTTGTTGAGCTGGTCCAGCAAATTCAACTGAGTCAGTACCATGATGACTTGAAATGGATTGATTGTATTAGGATAGGTTAATATTAATGTGTATACGTGGATCTGGTACTAATAGTATTTTGAGCATTAATCTGTTCGCATTAATTTGTCTGTTGCATTGATTTTAATATCATGTTCTTTTTTTTCTTATTTTTTTCCTTGCGTAGGTTCATCTGCTCATATTACTTTGCTCTCTTCTGAGCCAGCAACTTCAGAACCACTTCAACGTCGTTCTCAAGCAGGTAAATATCATTTTTGAATCATGTACATGATTTTGCAACAGCCTTGTCTCGCGGTTAAATCTCCATTCAGTAAAGGTATTAAGTCTTCCTTCCCATGTTGTTTCAGGTTCCACTCCTGCAACCACCGTACTGATGCCTTCGTCAGTAACTCGTTCACAAATGGAGTGCTCAACTCCAACAGGTACAGTTCATTTGTTGTAATATAATATGATTAATTTTATTCACGAGTTAATCGTGGTAGGACTATATACATTATTTAATAGGATGATACATGTCCGTCACTGTCATGTGATAATATCTGCATGTACACTATAGTGTTCAAACTTTAATCGACCTGATCAAGTAATGTGGTACTGACTCAGTTCTATTTGTGAAACAAGTTGGAATATCCAGCTCAAGCTCTGATGCAGTCCTTAATCTATTAACACCAATTAATTATACACCTCCAGTTGACACCTGAACTGCAGCTCTGGTTACGCAGCATTTTAAGAGCTCATTCCTAGTCAGTTTATATAACACAGTTTAATATTATATCATTAACCCTTTTCTGGCTATAACAAATCTTAATGCTGATTTATAGGTAAAGGAGGCGTACATAGAATAGCAAGTGACAACCCAGTATTTAATAATAATTATTCCCAATCAGAACCAAGTACCCCTTGCAGGCTCCCTAATTGCACAATAGAAATGGTGATGCACTCTCTACCAAAGAGACTAAATATGATGGTCAAGAAGCAGTGAGCAGTAATAAATATTTAAAGAGGCTCATTGTAATCTCCTCAAACAGCATGCAGCAACTTCAGCAAGCCTAATTTACATTTATTTTATTTTTATAATGTTTTTCAGTTCAACACAAGCACTGGCAACTGGTGGTGTGGCCAACACCATTGTATATTCAGTCACACTAGGCATTTATGCAATTGCAAACCCAGGATCTGCCCATTTCACTTAGGCATTTATGCAATTGCAAGCCCAGGATCTGCCCATTTCACTTAGGCATTTATGCAATTGCAAACCCAGGATCTGCCCATGTAGTCATTAACACTAATAAAAGTCATTGTGGCTGTAACCTGAGGAGTGGTCTATTCATAAGCAAACCACCAAATTGAGAACAACAAGGTGATGACAATGACAATTTCCTGATGCTTATTTCTTTAGATGCTGCATACCATTATTATTATTATTATTATTATTATTATTATTATTATTATTATTATTATTACTATTACTATTATTATTGCTGTTGTTGCTGTTATTGTTATTATTATTATACTATTACTTAATGCTTTCAGCTTCAAGTGTTGGTGCAGTTTCTACTGCCAGTGTTCATCCATCCACCAGCACAAGCACACGATCAGACCAACCCAAGACTGCAACTGGACCAGCACCTCCCAATTTCGACAAAAGCAACTTCCAGTCACCTACTATTGCTGAACTGAGGGCCATTGGAATTGGTCTCAAGAAGTCTCCAGGCAAGTTGGACCTGATAGTGTACTGCCCTATGAGCGGCCGCTGTCCTCATTGTAATTCAATGATGATATCAGCAAATTCAGTGGGGAGACGCAAGCTCATTTATGCCATACCTTGGCCTAAGTCTCTCGTTGGCATAGACATGCGCTGTGGAAAGTGCAAGAAGCATTGGTTGACACACGATCCAAAATATGTCAGCACTCTGCCAATGTCAGTCCAGCTTCAGCAAACGTGCATTTCAACAAAGGGCAATGGAACCGACTTGTCCTTGATCCGTATGCTGAGATCAGGCCTGACAGTGGCACAGGTGGAGAGACTTGTGCAGGAGGAAGTTACACAGCACTATCTCCACCTCAAGTCTGAATATATCGCTCTTTGGGATAAGGTAATGTTATTATAATGATGATGAAGATGACGACGATCATGAGTTTTCTTTTAATACTCCAGTAATCTCCCTCAAAATTGTTTTACTGATATTATTAATAATAGTAATAATAGTAGTAATGAGGATGATGATTGTAATGATAATGGTAATGATAATAATAATAACAATCATAATAATGATTACAATAGTAATTATAATAATGATGATGATAATGATAATAATTATAGTATAGTAATGATAATGATGATAATAATAGCAACAGTTCAATAATATATGATAGTAACTATGTCGTCTCTTCCCTCAGCACTGTAGTAAGCTCTCATAAATTTATTACTTTAGGTTGCGGCCATGAGTGGTATTGGAAGAGTCAATGTGGCATCTCGTGATGCTTTCCCTCCACTACCTTCCCATTACATCCCTTGCCGACCTCATCTCACATTGTTGTTCATCAGGGACTACTTGGACAACAAGCCTTACATCATGAGGGAGTTGCGTACCGTCCTCAGTAATCACAGTCTTGCAGTGGATCACCAACGCAAGGTCATTAAGAGAACCCTTGGTGGTGGGGTGGTAGGCCATGGTGGACAGACATTCACTATTTGTGGAGATTTTGGTCTTGTGTGTGGAGTTTATGCTGTTCCAGACACCTCCTTCAACTGGGGTAGGCAGGCCATGGCTGAAGTAGTCGAGAGGCACGAGTCAGCGGGAGTAGAGTTGCCTCGTTCATTGTACATGGACTGTTCTAGCTGCAATGGCAAGCCAGGATTTCGTCAGTTGCCTCTACAGCCCCCAGGAACAAGTGCATTGGCTTTGTGGCGCTCAAAGTTCACCATCAAACTGGATGCCATGCACCTGATGCTGCGCATTAGAAGAGAAATTAATGCCGAGCATCCACGCCGGAAGAAGTTTTTAGTGGACCTCAGTCGAGCAATTTTCTTCCAACACGAGGGAGATTACCAGAGTTTGATGGAGGCAAAGAAGGCAGCTGGGCTTGATGGGCCTCCAACGCGGACAGAGAGGGTCAAGTTCATCCGTAGAGTAGTCGGAGATCCAGACAGTGTTGCTGACAGGATGATGTTAGTGCTTCAAGGACACAGGGAACTAGATAATCAGTGCAGGATTCAGGCTGAAGCAGCAGGGATGAAGATATCAGACTTGTCAGTCGCAGATGTGGCATATCCCCTCATCACAAAGAGGGTGATAGAGGTGTTCAAGCTCCAGCTGATTCATGTGCGGAATGGATGCATTTCCGATGAGATGGATCATTTGCCATATGTGAGAGTTGGTACCATCAACTTTCATTCCACAGGTCACCAGTTGGAGCATTATCGATCGTTGCGTGGCACCAGCAAAGTTGAAGCAGTCCATTCCGTGCTGGACAGAAACTTCTACACCCAGCGTGGCATTGGAATGGAAATCTTCGATGCACGCCTGGGATGGTGGATTCTTTCCTACAACCGTCGTCGCCTGCGCGCTCTTGGAAAGAAGATTCCACCAGATACCATGCCACCTAAGGTATGCCTATAAAAGCAAGATTGTTGCATTGCTGCACATGTTCATGGTCATGCTCACAACAGCTGTTAACAACAACGAGGTGGAATCAAATTACCACTTATTCTATTTATCTCATTAGCTATGGCCTGGTCTGTCATACTATATTTTTTTAATTTGTTACTACAGGTTTGCGAGCACTACATTGGGCAAGGGATCACCTCCAGCTATCCAGACTGGACAATAGCAGCAGCAGGTACGGAGACCAATCTCAAGATTGGGTACGAGTATGGACGCTCTGTGGCAGGAGTTGCTCACATTGAGGTCGATTTCAATGAAGAAATGGCTGCTAATGAGACTGTGCCCGATATAATTGATGAATCGTCAATAGTGGCTACGTCAGCTGAGGTAAGACTTTCAATAAATAATTAAATCAAAGATAACTAAAATGGAAATGAATAACTTTGCCAGTTAATGCACTAGAGACAGCTAACAATATTATTTACTTAATCTTATTTGAACACCAACATTATATTGTGCCTTTGTTCATGTTTCAGGTAATGGAGGAACTTGGGTTTGAGGAAGCTGACCTGCACGAGCCTGATGAAGGTGAAGATCAGCATGGATCGACTCTATCCAGCTCCACCCACACCAGCACTACCACCCACACCAGCACTTCCTGCACTAGCACCACCCCAAGCTCTGCTACAGCTAGCACCTCATCTTCTGCTGGTTCCTCCTTCAGCTCTGCTGCAGCTAGCACCAGCTCCGATACACGTGACTGGAGAAACGTGCCACTGCCCGAAGCCACACCTCGACGTCATCGTAACGTTCCACGACTTCGTGCAATGGGAGGACAGATTGTGTGTGTGCCTCCAGACTTCAATGAAGCAATGCTGGCTATTTGGGAGGAACTGTGGTGTGCAATGCCAGAGACCGGTAATACGTCGCCAAAGGTCCAGGAGCTCCTGAAATTGTACAAGGAGCGATGCAAGGAGGAGTTGGATCGACCGAGGACTTCCTCTGAACCTCCTCCAGCATTGTTACCAGTCTCATTTGCCCAAGCAAAAGACTGGATTTTAAAACAACAGAGATCTCGATCACAGGCTATTAAAAGTGGAGCTGTCAATGAGGAAGCTCGCTCAGTAGTTACTGAATTGAGTTTCTCCTTGTCAGAACAGGCATCAGCAGCTATGGAGCTCTTGGAACAGCCTGTGCAGCAAGCCACTCCAGTCTTTATTTCACCAGCGCTGTCACTTGGACCAGAGCCAGTCACTGCTGAAGAGAGAGCACAGAAAAGGAGGGAGGAACAGGCACGCAAGAGGACAGAATTGACCCCAAGGACTGGTGGTAAGGAAAAGGCAAAAGCACCCAAGCGGAAGAGGGCCCTTTCTCCAGAATCGCAGCAGAGAAGAGAGAAAGCATTGGCTCGCCTACAGGAATTGGGTGTCCAGCCACTTCCGGTCAGTTTAAAGTTTAATTAATAATCTAAATTATACACCTTGGCTAATAACAATGATAACAGCAACAACAGTAATAATAATGTTAGTTGTATTCATAATAATAATGGTGAATAATAGTATTTGGTGTAATACTAGTTAGCAATAATAACAGTAATATATACTAATAAGAGTAATAATAATAGTAATAATACTAGTAATAGTAATAATAGTAGTGATAATAGCGGTATTAGTAATAATGGTTATAATAGTATTAACTATAATTAGTAGTAGTATTAATAATAATAGGGATTCTGTTGATTAGCTGTTTAATTTTGGACTACACACGTCAAGTAAACTTTTAATTTTTTACGACGTTTCGACCAAGTTTGCTGGTCTTCTTCAGGTTTACTTGACGTGTGTAGTCCAAAATTAAACAGCTAATCAACAGAATTACCTAACCACGTCACTATGACTCTCAAGAACTACAATAATAGGGATAGTAGTAATTGGTAATAATAGTAACAATAGTGGTAGAAATAGCTAATAATATTAATAATTATAACAATAATAATAATAATAATAATAATAATAATAATAACACTTGTGCTTCCTGTATTGAAGTCATGGAAGAATTCTTACATCAAAAATGAAAATAAGTATTGATTGTGGGTTTAAGCATGAGGTCAGACAATGTGTACAAAAACTTTTGTCATTTTAATTACAATATTTTTTTCATAATTTATAGGAATCTGATATAGTAGGAAAGCGTCCTTGTCACATTTGTGGACAATTTCGTACATCTAAAGATGTTACACCAGATGGAGAAGTCCACCGAGTACTTGGACGATCAAACAAAATTTGGTGCCCTTACGCTGATGACAAAGAGGTATTACTGCAGTTTGAGAAAGAGAAGAAGGAAAGAACATTGGCTACATGGAGGAAAGCCAATGAGGCAAAAAGGATGAAACGACAACCTGAGTAATACTAACTGCCATGGCACCAAATCACATCATTTTGCTCACTTCACTTCGTTCTACTGCTAGTCCACTTCGTGCCACCCTACAGCACTTCCAACCAAGAACACTCCACAGCACTTCTAACCAACAACACTCCACAGCACTACTAAGCAGCAATGGTCCACAGCACTTCCACAGCACTTCTGAGCAGCAAAGACTCCACAACACATTCCACAGCACTTCCACAACACTTCCACAACACTCCCACAGCACTTCAACATTTCCACAGCACTTCACTCCACAGCACTTCACTCCACAGCACTTCACTCCACAGCACTTCAACATTTCCACAGCACTTCACTCCACAGCACTTCACTCCACAGCACTTCACTCCACAGCACTTCAACATTTCCACAGCACTTCACTCCACAGCACTTCTGAGCAGCAAAGACTCCACAACACATTCCACAGCACTCCCACAACACTTCAACATTTCCACAACACTTCTACAGCACTTCCACAGTACTAATAAGCAGCAACATTCTACAGCACTGCAAAAGATAAGTTCATGTTTATATATTATTCATCCCCTGGAATATCCTCACATCATAGCTTGGTACAACATAAATACATCTCACATGAGAAAGGATCATCACTGGAAGCCATAGAGTTGAATCAACACTATGGCTTCCAGTGATGATCCGATACAGGTGAAGAAAAGTCCAGCAGGTGAAGAAGAAGTCTTGCAGGTGAATAAAAGAAGCTAAATCCTACAAGTGAAGGAAGCAAGGAAGCAAGGAAGCAAGGAAGCAAGGAAGCAAGGAAAATAAATCTTGCAGGTGAAGAATAAGTCCTGCAAGTGAAGGAATGTCTTGCAAGTGAAGAAAAGCAATGAAGTCCTGCTGGTGAAGATGACCTGCTGGTCACATTGACAAGGAGATCGCAGCTTTAAATGTACCAAGCTATTTTGTGGTGTATGCCATTAACCTCAATCTATACAGCTTAATTTCAGAGTCTACTATTTAATTATGCATTTAAATATTTTTATGTTCTTTGCTATTATTATTTTATTGTTGATATGTTTATCTTTTAGATGAAAGCACTCTTGTTTCAATGAAGCCAGCCATGGAGACTGAGGAGATGTGTGCAGTACTACCTGTTCGTGATGGTGTTGGCTGAGAACTCGACTATGCCAGGTTGCTGACAGTACTGCCTACAGTTTGTCCACATCTGCTGAATACAACCGAACTTCCATGCTTGTTTCATAGTCAATCTTCAACTTATTAATTTAATGTACCCTCAATCGTTCAAATACCCTTCAATCTATTTTTATATTGATTAAAATAATCATGAAAATTTGAATATTAAAGATTAGTTGAAAATAATAAAAATTAGTTGATAAAGATTAGAAAGATTGAAGTAAGTTGAAAGAAAATAATAATAAATAAAAATTAGAAAATTAGTTAAAATAAATTAGAAATTAGAAATAAACTAGAAATTAAAAAAATTGGTTCGATCGAATAATATTTTGTATTTTTTTTCCTCCTTTTCTTTTTTTTCTTTTTTTAAACATTTCCTTAAGTATTTCTCGTATTTTTTTTCTTTTTCTTCTTTTATTTTTTTCTTCCAGGTTGATCCGCTCCAGTTCTGCCTTAATTCTTCTCTCTAACTCTTTCTCCCTCCTCTCTTCTTTATCCTTCTTTCTCTTTCCATCACTCTCTCTCTGCCACCTCTGTCTTCTCTCTTGTTCCCTTCTTCTTGTGTCTCTTTCTCTCTGCCTTTGCCTTTGTCTTATCTCTTTATACCGTCTTTCCCTCTCTCTTCTCTCCCTCTCTCTCTCCCTCTGCATTCTTTCAAACGCAATCCTCCTCCTCCTTTTCTCCAGTTCTCTTTCTGAGCCTGAGGGGGCAGAGGGAGCCGGCGGGGAGGGGGCAGAGGGAGCCGGCGGGGAGGGGGCAGAGGGAGCCGGCGGGGCAGAGGGAGCCGGCGGGGCTGAGGGGGTAGAGGGAGCCGGCGGCACAGAGGGGGCTGGCAGGGCAAAGGGAGCCGGCGGGGCTGAGGGAGCCGAGGGAGCCAGGGATCCACCCTCCAAACTACATTTATTGAAAGAATATCGTGTAAAAAAAGACCAATGCACTCCACAGACAACTGTGCATGCTAACTTGTGCTCTTCATTCACAAGTAAATAGTCAAAAATCATATATAATCAATCTTAATGTTTCGTTAAATGGTTTAAGCATAGGTATAATAATAGCAGTTTTTTTTTTTAAATGCACACAGTTGCTCATGAAAAACTGAGACTCTTGAGTGCATGCTGCTAATTACACAACTAACAAGCCTCGTTAATATCAAGATTAGCTTAACCTTCAAACATGTCTATTTATGGCACTGGACAGCAGCAAGTGCATGCACTACAAGCATTAACTATGTTGCTGATTCACAACTGACAAGTCTTCCTAATATCTGAATCAAGATTAGCTTGACATAATACTGCTAATGACTCTAGACAGCATGCTGCTATTTCACAACTGGCCAGCCCCACTAAAGATAGGCTTAATATATGCAGGAATATCTTAACAGTGTTGTGCTCACCTTCCTTCCCTGGCAGAAAAAAACCTTGAGTAAAGTTGCTGCATAAAGCTGAACATCGTTGCTACAAGACTGCGAGTGCTGCGTCTGGACCTGCTTTTCTAGCGTAGTGAGCGCTTGCGCTGCGTAGTGAGCGCTTGCGCTGCGGACAATGGGCGTTGGGAACTAGGTAATTGGCCACAAAAATGTTACACACCCGAAGGCTAGGCTGCACGGGGCTCGGCCCAAGATCAGTTTTTGGGGAAAAAACTGAGTTCGATTCCCACTGAATGTCACATTTTTTTTTTTATTTAGAGTTTTTCACTTAGAAACTCTCTCCTCCTCTTTCTTTCTCTCTCTCCCCCCTTTTCCCCTCTCCTCTCCCTCTTTTCCCCATTTTTTTTCCGTGTCCATGTCTTTCCCCCTCGTTCAGTCCTTTATACCCCAGCCCGCATTAAGCAAGCCTTACTTTATACTTAATGTTGGTTGTCAAGAGTCATTGGTAGTCAGAATGCCGTAGTGTTAATGCTAAGAAAACTACTACTACTCGAGGGAAGCTGAGGTAAGTACGTAATTCCATATTTGTTAGCTAAATATGCACAAATAACTCTGGCGTTTCTTTTTTGTAGCTAAGAGCTTGTTGTCAACAGTGACTGGTAAATTCAAATAGTCAGAATGGCTCAAATTTGGTACTACAAAAGTTACCACTGAAAATGAGGTAAGAAAGTAATTTTGTATTTGTGTGCTAAAATTGATTGTCTTTTGTTTTTGTAGGTGAGAGCTTGTCAAGAATTCACGATAATTCAGATAGTCAAAGTAACTTAAATTTGATACTACAGAAGTTATCAATACTGAGGAAATTGAGGGAAGTAGTAATTCCATATTTGTTGGCTAAAAAATTACAAATAATAACATTGGTTTGTAATTGAGATTATCAGAATGGCAGATGTTTGATACTACAAAAGTTAACAAATCAGGTAGGAGAGTGATTTTGTATTTGTTTGCTGAAATAAAAGGTCATAACTGCTATTATAGTGTTTGCATGAACTAAGCTAAAACATAGTAACAATATTTATTTTTATGTTACCTAACTATCAGGCTCGCTCGCCATTTGTGCTCAAGCACACCACTAGTATGTATGTATGTATGGATGGTACGTATGTTCGACCGGTTACTATGGCATTGAATACCCTTTTCCAGACTTAATTTCAAAACTTCGCCGTTTTCTGGGGGATACGGAGTGCAGATTGTTGGTTGTCAAGAGCCATTGGTAGTCAGAATGCCGTAGTATTAATGCTAAAGAAGCTGAGGTAAGTACGTAATTCCATATTTGTTAGCTAAATATGCAAAATAACTCTGGCCTTTCTTTTTTGTAGCTAAGAGCTTGTTGTCAACAGTGACTGGTAAATTCAAAAAGTCAGAATGGCTCAAATTTGGTACTACAAAAGTTACCACTGCTCAAGAAAATGAGGTAAGAAAGTAATTTTGTATTTGTGTGCTAAAATTGATTCTCTTTTGTTTTTGTAGCTGAGAGCTTGTTGTCAAGAATTCGAGGTAAATCAGATGGTCAATAACTTCAATTTGATACTACAGAAGTTATCAATACTCAAGAATGAGGTAAGTAGTAATTCCATATTATTGTTGGCTAAATTACAAATAATAACACTGGTTTATTTTTTATATTGTAGCTGAGAGCTTGTTCAAGAGTCTGGTGATTGAGATTATCAGAATGGTTGATGTTTGATACTACAAAAGTTACCATTAATCAGGTAAGAGAGTGATTTTGTATTTTTTTGCTGAAATCAAATGTCATAACTGCTATTATAGTGTTTGCATTAAGTAAGCTAAAAATAGTAACATTTTATGTTACCTAACTATCAGGCTCGCTCGCCATTTGTGCTCAAGCACACCACTAGTATATGTATGTATGGATGGTACGTATGCCCTTTAAACGCGCGTGCGGAGAAATTCCGCGAAAACGCTTGCTTTTCAAGAAACAAAAAGTTGATTCGACCGGTTACTATGGCATTGAAGACCCTTTTCCAGACTTAATTTTAAAACTTCGCCGTTTTAGGGGAGGATGCAAAGTGCCGCTTGTTAGTTGTCAAGAGCCATTGGTAGTCAGAATGCCATAGTATTAATGCTAAGGAAGCTACTACTACTCGAGGGAAGCTGAGGTAAGTACGTAATTCCATATTTGTTAGCTAAATATGCACAATAACTCTGGCCTTTCTTTTTTGTAGCTAAGAGCTTGTTGTCAACAGAGTGACTGGTGAATTCAAATAGTCAGAATGTCTCAAATTTGGTACTACAAAAGTTACCACTGCTCAAGAAAATGAGGTAAGAAAGTAATTTTGTATTTGTGTGCTAAAATTGATTGTCTTTTGTTTTTGTAGCTGAGAGCTTGTTGTCAAGAATTCAAGGTAATTTAGATAGTCAAAGTAATTTAAATTTGATACTATAGAAGTTATCAATACTCAGGAAAAATTGAGGTAAGTAGTAATTCCATATTTGTTGGCTAAAATTACAAATGATAACACTGGTTTATTTTTTTATCGTAGCTGAGAGCTTGTTCAAGAGTTACTGGTAATTGAGGTTATCAGAATGGCAGATGTTTGATACTACAAAAGTTACCATTAATCAAGTAAGAGAGTGATTTTGTATTTGTTTGCTGAAATAAAAGGTCATAACATAACTGCTATTATAGTGTTTGCATGAACTAAGCTAAAACATAGTAACAATACTTAGTTTTATGTTACCTAACTATCAGGCTCGCTCGCCATTTGTGCTCAAGTACATCACTAGTAAAATATGGAAACTATTATTTCTGCGATACAGGGATAGCAAATTTCAGATTTGATCAACTTGCTTTTTATCGTAATAATCCGCTATGGGATGGATTTGGTTGTACCGTACCTCACAATGCGTGCTGCTCATTTAACGAGAGCTCTCAAATCCTACTCCAGAGCCTATGAGAATGTGTCCAAGTGGTGACAGAGACAACGAAGATATCGGAATTGAGATAATTGACCTGTTCGTGCAATAGTGAGATATTTTCCAACTTTTTTAAATAACTTTAACAGCTTACTTGAATAGACTTAGTTTTATCATTTTGTTTGATCATTTCATTCCAGCTATTTTCCCCTGAAACTGTAGACAAAGCTTTACTTGAAGCAAGTGCTCAATGTACAAATCCAAATAGCACTTTGAATGAGAGTTGACCTTAGATATAAACATGATGTCTTCTTTTGTTAAAGTATGAAAGCTTTTTTAGCAATCAAAAAATTAGCTGAAGTATAAATTACAAACAAATTAAGCAGCTCTTTAAAGAAGCCATGTTTTTGTGATATTATCAGTCCTGAGATACAAAGATGTGTTGAAGTAACAACAATAATATCACAGCAAGGCTCTGTTATAGTAGCTATTACTATTATAATTTGTATGAGAAAACATGAGAGCAACCTTGAGATTAAGGAATACAAGTGAAACATCACTAAATTTAAATGGAAACATCAATTCACGCAAGATGTATTAAGAGTAAAAATTGTGTGTGTTGTTTATTGGCTGAAAAAAAAGGAATTGTCAATTGTCAAAAATACTACACACTGATGTCATTTGGAGTAGTTTCTCAATGCTGAATGAAAAGTCTGCTCTTGGTGGCTGTTCTGATCACAAAGCATCTTTTGTTCCTCTTCTTCCCTCTCTGTAGCGAAGTCCTCATCTGTCAGGTTAGTATGGCGACTCCTACGATTGCGAAGTTTCAAGGACACTTTCCTAATGACCTCAATGATGCAAGCTAAAAGAGGCAAGTACACAAGAACTACTTGGAGTCCACGTAAGACATTGATAACTTCTTTTCCAAGAGGCATCTTCTTGTCTGTCAATATGCCTAAGAAGTTCACAATGGCCATTGTACTGAAAGCCATTGAGTCTAAAGAGTTATGAAGGCTCTTCTTGTAAGGGTAGACCACAGAGTGAATGACAAGAATGAGCAGGAGCAAAAACTGAGTGTATAGTAGACTATCATTGTGGGAATGTGACAGTATCACGCAAAGAATAAGAGCGACTCTGTAGACAAAGTATAAACCAGCAAACAACCTGCACTTGTCTCTATAGCAGCTCTGGAAGCAGTCGATAAAGGGCACGAGCTTTTGAACATGAAGTAATCGATAAACTTTTAATGTCACTCTGTGCTCACTGAGGTGACAGAAAGAGAGGAAGTTAAGCAGTAGTGGATGAAGCAGCAGAAGGCAAGGGGCAGCAAAGGTGACTGTGGCCAAGCTAAACAGAGCAATGATACTATAGTAGAGATGTTTTCCTTTGAAATATGGTTGACCGCCATAATAAGTGTAAATCCCAGCCTGTTTTCCATTGAAACCAATGGGTCTTGCAAACTGCAAGAGCTGAAAGCTAGTCCTAGTACACTGAATGTAGCAAATGACCAGGAAAGTTGAAAGACCATGAATGAAGGAGTGATTCGTGCTGACTCTTCTCTTGAAGGCGAAAAGAAAAACACATCGATTAGTTTTGAGTAAAATTATTTGAGTAATGACAAGAGAAAAGGCAAAGAGAACTGTCACGTACTTGAAAGCGATAATGTCCAGGATATCAAGGGAGTCCCACAAGCAGAATGACAATGGTTCTGCTGTGAGAAGCTCCAAATTAAATATTCCATAAATGACCTTTGGTAGCTCAATGTATTTGGAATTTACTGATAGGTCTATTCCACCAAAACTTTGTACCAAAAACACCAATCCTACAACTTTGCCAGAAGTGAAAGAAAAATCAGAGATTACTATGATGACGAAGAGGAGTGTCACTGGCAAGATTTCTGAACAAAAATAGATGAGAGGTCCAACCCTGCAGTTCTTGGTAGGTTTGCAGAACTTGGTGGTGGAATGGTAATAAACTGTGAGATTTGGGAAACACTGTCCACACATTATCCCTCGTCTACCTGTTTTGTTGCAAATGTAACCATTTAGTTCTTTAGGACTCTTTGGGAGGATCAGCTTCTGGTGTTTGTTACAGATGGGTGAATAACAAGGTGCGAAGTACAAGTCCTGGTAGGTGTGGTTAGCTATATATCCAGCCCAATAGCTGTGATCTGCTACAGCTTGAAAACTTTTATCATAACACCGCATAACAGCTAAGTACTGGTCACGCCCACAGACACAAGTCTTACATGTAGTGTCGTACACATACCCAGGGGGGCATTGCTCCAGACTGAGATTGAAAACAAAGCCTATGTTTCTGATCCCGTTCACTGATACTTGGATCTTTGCTCTATCCAGAGGTGGACCTTTGGGGAGTATTTTTGGACTTAAGGTATAATTGTCTGCTAGGGATATACTATTAGATGTTTTTTCTAGTATATTAAGTCGCAGAAGTGGATATAAAGGAAAACCAAAGTCATCATTAACCGTTAAATTAATGTGCACAGTTTCTCCAGGAATAGCTGAATAATCAAAATGATTTGAGGGTTCAAAGTTTTTTCCTGATGACGTTATTAAATTGCTATTTTCTGTAGGCATGGGCGTGAATTGTCCAATGCAATTGATCACATTTTCAATTGATATGGGCTTGTTCAGATTTGGCTTAGTCGAACATTGGCAGCTGATGAAGCTATCGGCAAAAATCCAACGTCCTCGCATGGCTTCATTTCCAGCGAAATGAAAATGTATACTATCATGTGATGAGTTACGCTGTACTTTAATAAAGCACGTGGTTCCACCAAAGAAATCATGCTGATCAATGCCGCCATAGAAGATACCTCCTCCATTCCCACTGGCTGTATTATTAATAAAAAAGAATTTAGTGTTGTTGTTCAGAAAGATCCTTGAGAATCCATACATAGCTATAGCTGCTCCATTAATACCTCTGTTATTCGCAAAGGTAGATGTGGTATTTTTCAGGAAGTTCAGAGTGCTTGAGACAGCTTGGAGAGCTGAGAAATAATTATCCACAAAATTTACTTGCCCACTGAACTGCACATTCACTTTTGTTGTCAGGAAAACCCCGTGGTTATTGTGGTGGGTGTAACCAGTATTTTTACTGCCATGAGCATGGAGGGTATTATTGGTAAAATTTACATCCTGAAACAGCGGAGTGGGAAAATATCCATCATATATTTCATCGTATCTGGAGATGTCGATGGCTGGACTTAGATATTTTGCAACATTGCTTTCCCAAGTGCACCGATTGAATACAACTCTGGTTTCACTTTGATAGGAGAATTTACTGACTCGTAACAGTGTGGCTCCTCCATGATAGGCAAAGTTGCCGATAAAGCTTACATTTTGAAATGTTATATTTGAATGAGACAAGTATTTATAGATGATGGCAACCCCTCCTCCGTCTTGCAATGCTTCGTTGTACATGAACGAAGAATCAGTTACAATAATCGTATTCCGCTCTGATTTATTGAACAAGGCATACATGCCGCCTCCCCATTTTGCACTGTTGCCTGTAAAAATACAATTCCTGACTTCAATGATGTTACGACTGTAGCTTGTTGATATGATAACTCTCATTCCCCCACCACTGAAGTCATTCTTCCTGAGAGTTCCATTATAGCCATGACATGCATGCTTGTGGTTGGAATTGTTGCGGAAGGTACAATTACTGACATGGATCCTACTGACACTGTTTGAAGAACTCTCTATGTTGAGACCACCAGCTTTAGGAGGACAAACCTCGCCTGTATTGTTTTCTAGAATGACGTTGTCCAGGGTTATGTCACCATGGCAATCACGTAATGTAATAGCCGAGGATTTACTGGTAAATAAGCCGGTGTAAGTAATGCTGATGTTAGTTGATGATGTAATGCGGATAGTGGAGTCAATTTGATTTTCACCGTCTCTTGCTCCACAGTCATGAAACTCAATGTAAGACAGGGTGAAAGATGAGCAGTCAGATAGTACCAGTCCACCATATCCATTGCAATGTATTCTTCTTCTATTTTTCTTCCCAAAAGCCAGCGAAAAAACACCTTGGAGAGTGACTTCAGCACTTCGAAATACAAGCCGTTGGCTCAGTTCCACGTCCGTCTCCAATTTGAATAGGACTTCAGCCTGGCCTTGAAGTAACGTGTAGGCATGCTCGAGAGTACGGCAAGGTGCAGTGGCACCTGAGGCTATCGAACAGTTGCTATCGCTCCCTGAAGCAGCATCGATGTAAACAATACTTCCATCTGCAACAAAGCAAGTGTGTAGCAACAATAGAGCAGAGACAATCATAAAGACTAGAATCAGAGCACTGCCGATATAGTCGGGGAATTAATTGACTGAATTGTGATCTGCAAGTGAAATTTAAGAGTTCTGTTGGTGAATATAGCTTTCCATCAAAGGAACAAAGCTGTTTTACTTGACTAGGCATTTGGGAATACTCAATTTTCAAAATTGAACCTTAAAACAAGTAAAGTTGTTTTCCATGTTTTCTAAAGGAGATATCATCAGTTTTGTGACGATAACAACATGTTATGGAGAATTAAACTTAAGCTATTGTGTTGTTGCCTTGATAAGTGAGCCTTCAGAATCCTTTAGAGGATAACAGTTACATGTTGTGAGTGCTTCATTTCTTCGTTGGCAAACTGCGTTTTCTAGTAGACAACATTTATGGCGTCATAAAACTAGTACTGGGAGAAAGGTAAACCAATACAGTTTTAGTTTCTTTGATATGCCCATTGTGTATATGTGCACCACAGAAAATCAATTTTAAACGAGTCTCTTTTCTTACCTCATATCATATAGTGTCATCTACTGTAGCCCGAACACTAACAGCCTTTCTTTCAACTGCTTGTTAAAAGGAAAATGACATTTTATGATGCTGTGCACAATTTTATGATGAATTCAACACATAATCCTTTCTCCCCCAAAATTTCACCATAGTTTATAATAAAGCTTAAACATTTAGTAGAACAACCTACCACTGTTGATGAAAAATGAAGAGAGAAAAAAAGGATTTGTGTATTACATGATCATGCAAACCACACTACATATACATGATTATTCATTCTCATGTAGATTAGACTATATTTTAACAATGTTCTTTGTGTCGATCAATTACTCTTCTTTTTTTTGTTATCAATTACTCATTTCTGCCAAGACTGTAATATAATATACTGCTGTAGTAGTTTTACAACTGTAGCGTAGCGCTCTTAGTTCTACTTGTTCACTGTTTTTAGTCCAGAGGTAAGACTGGTTATTATTACACATTACACAGACATAAATACACAACATTCAGTATGAATCAATGGACCGTGACAAGTGTTAATTAGTGGTGTTATAATCGTGAATGGTTGACAAGGTTACTAATGGCTTGTTGTGACAACGTCTAGGAGACTGTCAGATCATGCCACATAGACAGCAAGTTATATAAGTACTTAGTTGCTATATCAATTATTCAGTTCTTCCCTTGGCCAGTAATGGTGTGTGCATTATCTTACTCTTGCTTGTTGAGGCAAGCATTAACCTTAGGATGTATTGGCAGCTAGCTACCACTCAGAACTCTGGCCAGTGGCAACATTACCTGAGGTGGAGAAATAGCAAGACAGCTTCGTATCTAACCAATTACAACCCCGGGAGAAATGCTGATTGGGAGGGAGAAAGGTCAGATTCCTACACTGTCCGCTTTTCACCGTTTTACATATTTTGTTGGTCATAAAAATATGTGGGTGTGGCATCCTATCTGGCTAAAATTATCAGCCAAAATGGTCAAAATCATTTTCAGTTTACACTGCATGTATACAATTGAATTTAATGCAAGTTTTAATTCTAGAATTGGTGCTATCTGACGACTTCTGTTATGTACAGACTCTGCAGAGAATAAACCAAATATTATTTTCCATCAAGACTGTGTGACTGATTGATCTCTCACCAGTAGCTACCTTTCATAAGAGAAATATAAGTATTGGGCTAACTATGTATATATATATATATAAATATTTTCCCCACATTACAAATACTACATTATGGATTATAATTAATTTATATAAAAATTGCAAATTTTCAATTACTCACTATCTTTTTTCACACCCAAGTTCTAACACTAATAAAATATGTAAAGTTACTGACTTGATCAGTACTACAAGTCTAAGAGTCATTTAAAATAGTTGTTTCACGAGATGGAAAAACTGCATTCCAATTTTATTCAAATGGCGCAGATTAATAGAAGCATTGATGTGCCTCATTTTCCTCAGGAATTCTACGGAGATTCTGCAACTGAAATGCCCAGTACTGGCTGTTGACAGACTTGCAGAGAAAGTAATCCTTCGAATGCGAATGATTCGGCTAAATCCGTAGCGCCTAATGTAGTCAAACATCTTCAGACCTCGTTTGAAATGCCGCCTCACGTAGTTGAGATGATTTTTAGCCTTCTGTAGCAAGTGACTGATTTTATTAAATTCTCTTTTAGCTTTACTGATCTCTTTCTTAGCAGCATTGTACATTCTTTGTGCAAAATGATTGACTCTTTTGATAACCCGCCGCCCATATCTAGCAACTCTTCTCACAGCTCTTCTTCCTCCACGAACAACTCTTCTCACAGCTCTTCTTCCTCCACGAACAACTCTTCTCACAGCTCTTCTTCCTCCACGAACAACTCTCCTCACTGCTCGTCTAAATCTAAAACCTGTCACACAAAAAAAATCCCTTCATATGACTGTGAACTACCAACTATTTTAATTCTTGATTATAATATTCTTAATTACCAATTCCATCAGACCAATTTTAGTATTCTATGATTTACAGCAAATATGATAAATGGAATTCTTACTGTAATACGTTAAACATTATTTTTGTTAAAGAATTACAATAATTTTCAAAGCTACAACCCTGTACCTAAACTATTTTATTATGTCAGCTATGGTGGGTGCTTTTAATGCAGAATATTCTGATCCTTTCTTCTTCTTCTTTTTTTTTTTTTTTTTTTTTTTTTTTTAATATTCCACTCCTCCCTCGAAACTTACTTATATGTGCATTTTCTTTTGGATATTCAAATTCGTCTGTTTGTACTTGATTGAAGAATATCTTCTTTTTCCAGTATCGAAGTAAACGATATAATCGATCCAGCTTACGCTGGACACTCTTTCTAAGTCTCTGATATTTATGAAATGCTTTCTTTGCCACGTCAACGGCTTTCTTTGCTGCTTCACTAAAGCTTCTGACCAGGTTCTTGGCAATATTTTGGATGCCTTTAAAAAGATCCAGTCCAAATGAGCCTCTTACATAAAAATTTGCTCGTCTAATACTTCCATAGCTGGCTCTCATATAAACATTAGCCCAGAAAAGGTGGAACAATTTTTGTCTAAATGAGAATGAGTAATAACTATTTGTAATCTTTAGCTCGGCATTGAATGATACACCAAGTACTTTAAGGTAGCCTTTGGCTTCAATGTTAACTCGCCTTTGATAAAGACTCAATTTGGATTTCAAATACGGTCCACTATTTTGATTTCGATGCGAGGCATACATGGAGAATATGCGACCTATTTTAATTGGTGGCAAAGCTACACTTACATCCAGCAGTCTGGGCAAGTCTATAGTGATGTCTCCATGGCCTTGAAGGCCAAGTATGTTCAATGTTCCTTTGATTCTAAATCCACGTGGTATGCTCAAGCCTACTTCTGGAAGTTCCTTGCCCAGGAATGAAAAAGAACTAGTAAAACCTTTAGGAAAGCCACTGTTTCCTAATACCCGGGGAAGTTTCCAGTTTATCTTGAATGCTTGCAGCAGAGATCGCATGGTGACTCGGCTAAATTTAGCATAGTAGTAATTTTCAACAATATTAATAAGGCTTACACCGATATAGGCCTTTGCTTTGAGCTGACGTCTAGTGGATCTGTATCCCAGATTAATCTGGCCTCCCAAAGCCAGCCCAGTTATTCCAGTGGGAGGAGCAAAATCAATGGCCCCGAGAAGGTTGCAGATGTCAAGCCAGCTGACTCCGAATGCTTTGTGCCAGCAGTTCCTCATAGACAGTTGTAAAGTCAGTCCTTTGGTTCCCACCGATATCCTACCAGCAAATACTAAGTTAGGTTTGTGAAGCTTGACCTCGCCTACTAGACCTATTCTTGAAGATGCCCCACCAATTATCTCCAGGCCGGCCCTCCGGAGCCTAAGCCCCTTTCCTAAATTCAATGACTGTAAAGAAGCTGTGATGGAGTAATAAGTTGCTGAGCGAATGGTAGCACTGAGCGACAGAACCGTGTTATAGCCAACGAGTCTGCCAGCAAATTTGCAGAATTTGTCCGATTTGCAGTTCCTAGGAAATCTCAGGGTGGCTTTTAAGGAAAATCCTTTTAGAACAGGTAGAGATGCCAATTTACCTCCAGATAGATGAACACGAGGGATTGTAACTGGAGAAATCGTAAACGTTGGAGATGTACTTTGGTCAAGAATGGAGAAACGTTTGAAATTAAAGCCAGTCACTCGAGACAACAGTGAAGCCAAGTTGATTTTACCCAACTGAAAACCTGAAATGAGTTGCAGTTTCTTGTTCTTTCTTAGTACCAACAAATCCATATTTACAGTTCTGTAGCCATGGATGGAAGGCAAACCTCCGACATGCAACTGTAGTGGTTTCACTCCAAATGTATAAGAGAGCTTTGGATTGTGGATGCTAAATTTCAAGAAAGGAATATTTCTGAGCAATCTACTTAATTCTCTAGGAAGAATGGATGCATGAAAGGAGCGAATCAGTTTATTAAAGCTTAACTTTCCCTTACTTTCTGCCAAGAGGAAATATTTCCCGAGCTTGTTTTGAGCGAGCTTTGTTTCAAAATCCAACCCACCTACTCTTATGCTGCCTGTGAGTTTAGCTGAAAATTTAGGCTTCCTGTTTTTGACACAAAGTTGAGCTTTGATGCTTGAAAGTTTAAGAATATCCCAGAAAAAAGTTTGTTCTCTGGGATATGACACAGCTGCACAAACTGAACTTTTAGATATTGTGGCTTCCTCTATGAATAAATTAAATATCTCATTCAAGGGAATAAAAGGAAGAGAGACCTTAGAGAGAAATCTTGGAGGAGCTATTTTCTGAATCAACTTATTAAGCCTCAAGTTGCGATGTGGTGTAGTAATAACCAGTGTATTGTTATCATACCTCATTATTAATGGCTCATGGTGAAATGAAACCCTCAAGAAGGCAGTAAAGCCTTTGTTAATGATGTCTTTGGTTGTCTGTAACAAAGGGCTTCTTTTAAACATGCTTTCAACGTCAGTTTTTGTTTTTCCAGTAGAGTAGATCATTCCTACTTCAGGTACGATTAATCGACCGAAAAAAGGTACTTGAGATATGTCCAGTTTCAAAATCCTTCTCACTAGCTTGCTCAGTTTGAATCGCCTGACGTCTATCGCGATAGCCTTCAACGCTTTAGAATGTCTGCCTTGCTTTTTGTAAACAGCATAATACTTATTATGTCCATCATGGCTGGTGAGTAAGAGATTAGTAGCACCTTCACTGCTCACCTCACCTTCAAACTTGAAACCAACATTGTAAGAAGTTCCAATTGGAACGGAACAGTTAAGCCAGTCATACTTTTTACAAAACTGGTCAAACTTGTTCCTCGTTGTGGAATTGCCCTCACTCGAGTGAGCTTCTTTGCATGGTCGTAGCTGACTGATATTGGCACGTGCAATCTACCGATTCTCCAAACTCCATTTATACCAGCTCTGAATGTCTGTTGAGGTGACTTCACTATCACCGACACTGTCATTGCTACTCTACTGATAGACATGTAGTTGGGAATAATCTTCCATTCTTTAGCAGATTCTGCTTCCATTGTGAGGCTAGCATTGCGGCAGTGAAATAAAACAGAATTTATTTTTAGGCTGGTGTATCCATCCATTGGAATGAATTTACGAAGGTCGATGGACGACTGAGAATTACTCTTAAAGAATATAGTATCTCTCCCTGTAGAATAAGCACAAAAGTAACAATGTAATGAGTAAATTATGAGGTAGATTTACCTTTGTATGAAATCCTTCCACTGTTGCTGAGTTTTGCTAATTTTCTCTTTATTTTAATGCAAATGGATTGTCTGGAAAGTGAACGTAGATTACGTATTCCATCCTATAAAGAAAGCAAGTATATTAAAAGTAAGATAAAGATTGGTCCTACAATTTTATCTGGTGAAAAAAAATATGAGGTCTAGAGTTGTGGTATTAAATATAGACTTACCAAAATTAACCTGATTTCATTCTTGTATCTTTCATTCATTCCTTTATTTCTTCTGCTCTTCCTACCTGACTTTCTTTTGTATCCACTTTTATATTTCCTCTGCTTGTTCTTGCTATTTTTCTGTTTATCTCTACCTCTATTTCTTCTCTGTTTGTCTTTCCTTGTTTTCTTATGCCTTCTTTGCTTATTTTTTCTTCGTCTCTTCCGCTTTTCTTCTTTTTTCTTCCTCCCTTTGTCCTTGTAAATCTTGTTTTTATTCTTGCTTGGTTTGCAGATGTGCACTTCATTCTCTGCCATTTCATTATGATATTCACTCTCCTTTTCTTGTTCGACATGTCTTCGTGAATCTTCAATTCGGAATGACGTCTTACTATCATCATCAGATTTTGCTACATAGCCTTCATAATCAACAATATCTTGATCTTCATCATTGCCTTGTTCAATTTCAACATTTTCTGCTGACACATCTTTCATTTCAGTGTTGCCTTCTTTTGTTTCCATTCTAATTTCATCTTTGACTTGTTCCACCTCAGGAGTTTCTTCTTCAATCTCTTTTTCGATGTCATTTTCATTTTCTTCTGTTGTTCCATCTTTGTGCTCTTCTTCATTCTTTCCAGTCTCATCCTCTTCTTCAATCTCAACAATGTCTGTTTTACTGTCTTCATCTTCTGTTCCAGTGCCATCTCCATCATTATCCCTACCAGTGTCATCTTCCTCCTCCTTCACCTCGTTATCTTGTTCAATTTCCTTTTCAGCATTTCCTTCATTTTCTACTTCAACTTCATCTTCTTCATTATCATTTCCATCTTTTTCAATCCCGTCTTCATTTTCTTCTGCCTCCATGATATCTACTTCGTTACCTTCATCTTCTATTCCTGTGATACCTTTTTCTTCGTCCTTACTAGTGTAGAATCCATAGTCTAACATCGCAACAGCTTCCTTTTTGTTTTCGTTGTCAATAATGGAGTCAAAATTATCACCATAGTTTTCTGTAGTTGCATTATCTCCATCTTCTTCCATGTTCTCACTCGTATCTTCATCCTGCTGCTCACTCTTATCTTCAGTCTGATCATTCCTCCTTTCTTCTACTTCAACTTCAGCAACCCTATCGCCCTTCACTGAATTGCTAACAGAATCCCATTCATTCTCCAAGCTATTCATACTGCCATAATTTTGATCCTCATCTTGTGATTGGACTTTCCCCTCAAAAACATTGCCTTGTTGCCGGTTATCCACTTGATTCCCTGTAATGGCGTATTCATCACCAGGCCTTATCTCAGATACTTCATCTCGAACTAACAATCCTGGACCGCCTTCTTGATAGGATTTGACCACTTGTTGGAATGAAATGAGGATTATAAGGACATGGAAGAATCCTACCATCTTAGAAGGTTTCATTAATGAATGCATCTAAAATTAAAACCACATTTTTATTAATTTCTGCATAGCTCCTCTGAAAAAAAAAAAGAAGGAAAATTGTTTTATAAGACTAAACTCTCCACTGAAAAGCAGCAATGTCATATTATTTCCGTGTTATTGTTATATTTTCCATATGCGTTATGGAAAACACACCCGTACGTTAATTGCGAAAGAACATTATTTATACTTCAGATATAGATAAACAACATATGTGGAATAAATAAACACCAACACAATATATTACATGAACTCACTTGCATTTTGCAGCCGAGATCTTGAGTCTATGTATGTATTATGCTCTATATCTAATGCCAGTTTAGAGCTGACCGTATTTATAGCCTACCATTTCCTGCAATAATCCATTGCGTCACTTAAAAAAACTTTTCGTTTAAGATGTTTCTTTTGTGAGCTAAACACATTTAAAAAAATTAGGGGGAAAATATTTGATGTATTTCATAACTTTCATTCCTATCAGACACACAAACCAGGACATGCATTTGCTGACTCCAGAAGAATAAAATACTATAGTACAGTAATACATTTTCTAGTTTCCAATTCAAAAAATTTCTGTGACTTTACACAAGTTAAAGCACTAGATGCTGTAGAGACGGTGACTCAGGGGGTGGGTCCAGGGGGGTGAGCCCCATTTCTCCCTTAAGCCAAGTTTATTGAAAATTTAATTATAAAGTATGAACGTATCCATAGCTACAGGCAATTCACTCCACATGGCCACTGCATACTAATTGATGCTCTTCATTCATAAATTAATGTCAAAATCTTTTAATTTTGAAAATTTGACTTAAATACATTTGGTCCTTATTATTAGTGCTGGATCCACCCATGTGACTCCTGATCAAACATGTTTGTTTATATATATATTGGAGAAAACAGTAAATGCTTTGGCATAGACCATTTCAGAAGTAAATGTTCAATTGTTATAGAAGCTGTCATGGATAAACGTAATGTGAATGTTGAAGAGTGGGCAGTTGAGACTAAGATGTTGTAGTAAAGCATAGCTAATGGAACTGGAATGGCAAACACAAAGATGAATAGTGACCATGCAAAAAAAAAACAAAAAAACAAAAAAAAAAACGGTGGGAAACTAGTTGTAAAAAACAACAACATTTAAATACTGAAAATTAAAAAAAAAGTAGGACTTCTTGAAAAAAGTTGGTATCAAAAAGACAACAGTCAAACTAAGTCCTATGTGTTTTGACAACTTCAGAACTTGATGGCAAGGTATTGATTTAGGGGTATAGAATCACCGTTCTCAATTTGAGCAAGTTTTGCAATGCTCATCTTTCGAATTAACACTTTGGCTTTAAAATTCCTTGATTCCATATTTTTTAGAGCAACCGTAAATTTTTTCAACATTTAAGAAATGTTGTTGTTTTTTACAACTGTGTATATATATATAGTACTTATTACATGAGTCAGAGTGTGATATGGCAAAATATTTCACGAGCAGGCTAATTTATTTTCACGAGCCAGAGGCGAGTGAAAATAAAGCCTGAGAGTGAAATATCTAGCCATAACACTCTGACAAGTGTAATAAGTGGTTTATTCCACACTAGATATCTTCACTACTGTAGTTAGTACTAGAGGAAGGGTAACTCACAGCTTAAAGTTGGTTGCAGGGGATACCCACACCCCCAGCTGATATTTTAGCAGCTGCTCTAACCCAGTTGAGCAGGGTACACCAGAGGAAGGTAGCCAGTAAAAACCCAGAGAAAATTGAAAAGTTTTGCCAGTTGCTATAACTACAAGGGTAATGAGCTCGCACAGTACAGCGTGAAATCACAGCGTGAAATCATGATATTTCACGGGTCATGTATCTAAAGATTATCATTGTGAAGATATCTAGGGTGGAATATATATATATATATATATATATATAATAATATATACAATTTATATAGCTGCTCACTGAGAAGTGAATTGCCGTTCCCTATATTTAACGATTGAAACTTGAAGTTAAACTCCTGTTGACAATAACTTGCACCTTCTAATGTAAGTTATAATGGATAGAAAAACACTTGCAAGGGAATAGGCACATTCATTAATTCCTTACACACAATTTTATCACCTGCATCATCAACTCTTTCATGCCCTGTCACATCCCAAAGGTGAAAGAAAGGGTGTGTACACATAAGAGAAAGATCTCATGCACTTGTGCAGTGCAGGTGTCATAACAGACAGACTATTTTCATAATTTCAATGCACGGCCTTTTAAATAAACATTTAGATTGAGTCACTCAACACAGCTGCATGAATACACCTTTGCATAATGGAGGAGCTAATTTGATAACTGTATATTTTAAAGAATGCTTTCAATTCCGATTCAGCCTGACAGATTATTTTCATAATTTCAATGCACGGCCATTTATATAAACATTTAGATTGAGTCAATCAACACAGCTGCATGAATGCACATTTGCATAATGGAGGAGCTAATTTGATAACTAAGAATGCTTTCAATTCCCATTCACCACACCTGGGATAATAGCAGTGAGGCCACACACCCTGAACACTATTAAATTGTCCTTCAGTTATTTAATAATTTTAAGATAAACATGTTGTGGAAAGTGATCGGTTTGCTGACTGTAATGACAACATCATTGAAAATGACTTCATCTAAAATGTAATGCATGAAGATTAGTGACGTTGGCTGTCCTAATTCTAGAGTGCAGCTCTGGCCTTGTCTAATATTTCTTTCCTTATTTTGGGATATTCTGGATGCTTCTTCAGTACCTGGTGGCATACATCAATTGCACCAACGTACCACTTGGCCTTCAAGTGGTTGAAGGCAAGCTTAAATCCTAAACAAAAAATAACGAAGTATGAAAAAATGAATATTCATCCCTTATTAGCAGCTAATGAAAGGAGTTTGTCTAATTTAATTATTCAGCTGCTGTGCACTTACCTACTGTAGGCTGAGCATGGTAACAATATTTCCAAGCCTGAGCGTAGTAACTGGCTGCATCTCTATAAGCTTGTTCTTTCTCTGATATATAGCCTCTATACTCCCAAGCCTTAAAGCATGACTAAAATATAAATATAATTATTTTTAAATGATGTATTTTAGCAATAATTGCTCGTACATTAAAATACTACATAAAAGGGCAAAGATCAAAGTGACTTATATTGATTAGGCTATTATATTAATCTTATGATTATTTGTTAAACACTGAAAAATAAAAGGAATGAAAAATGTTTCTTGATGATGAGTCAATATTGGACAAATAGAAGTAAGAACTACACATTGTAAGCATCAGATAGGTATTGATCCAAGCTTTAAATTGTAGATACTAATTGTCAAGTCGATGAATAAATTGCACTCAGAAATATAATATGGTAATTTTTATTCCACTTCTAATAGGCCCCTCCCCCCTTCCCCTTCATACTCTATCTTCACAGTTTCATACCTTATTATATTTGATGCATCTTCCCAGCAAGTCCTGAGCAAGGTCATACTTGCCAGACTGAATGTATATGTCAGCCAATAGGAGCCAAGTCTTCTCAAAGGTCACGGCATCCTTGGCCAGCCACTGCTGCTTGGAGGATATCTTGAGCTGGTTCCTCGCTCTAGGAAGCTGCTTCACCAGCATGTGTGCTACTGCTAGGGCTAGTAGCACATCCACATCGTTCCTCTGGTTTCAGTAGTAGTAGTAGTAGTAGTAGTAGAGTAGTTGCAGCCAGTAGTAGTAGTAGTAGTGGCAACAACAACAACAACAACAACAACAACATAAGGCAGTAATATTATTAGGAAAGAAAATATTTAAATATTGATATACAAAATTACATGATGACCTAACAATGAATTAGACCCTAGTACTTAAAGAAAACATTGAACGTTTCTCAATAAAACTCTGAATTTTTATGTCACATCATGTGTACTGTGGGAGAGACTCACTCTTTCTGCAGCCATGCCCATAAGTTTCTCCAAAGTTTTCTCCACATTAGGTTTGGCTTTGGTGCACAGCATTACGTAGCACTCCAATATGTCTGCTTTGTTCTGACTGCTAGCTGTCTGAGGCTTCAGCTCCTGGATCAGTTTGTCTGCCGTCTTAATCCCCATGTAGTCATCACTCCTGTTGTAAACATTGTATAAATCACGAATCATGGGATGTAAGGACTTCTTTGAATATTTTGGGAGTGTATTCTCTCAGTGATATAAATTATATATGCCAGGAAGGATCTACTACCAACATGTGAGCTTCAATGACATGTGGTAAGATAATTAATCTATACTATCAGGGTTCGGGAGGGGGAGAGGGAGAAGGAAAGCTTTCCCCCTCAACTTCTCAGCTTCTGCCACTAATATTTGCATGCTGTATGCAGTATATCGTTAGGATGAGCCCAAAATTACAGCATTTAGCTTAAAATAATTTCGTTTTTGTCTCCAAACAAATTTCCCTGGCTATATCCTTGCTAGTTGTATGAGTATAAAAGAAAAAACAAGAAAAAAAAACAAAAAAAACAAAAAAAAACAAAAAAAAACAAAAAAAAAACAGCTATCGACAACACACACATAAATTAAAGATTTTTTTTTAGCCTTTTATTGTTTAATAAAATTCACAAAACATTTTCTGACCCAATCCCCTTGAAACACTGTCATTGTGATGGCACTTACTCCGCCCCTGGTTCACTCTGAGTAGACTTGAGCACTTCCCCAACCATAATGTCCTTGTCTGGGTTGAGACATATCTCTACCATCTGGAACAGAGCCCTCTCTCCCCAGTCAGAATCCCTCCTGGCCATATTGAAGTGGTGTAGAGCTTTGCTCACCTCTTGCGTATACCTAAAAGGCCAGGCGGTAGCAATGAATTAATGCAAAGCTGGAATTAGCCACACCCAAACCGCACCCATTTAATCATCTGGTCAGTATTGTAACTTTTTAATAGAAATTAACAATAAGTTAACAAATAGGAGCAAAATAGCTGCAAGAATGTTAAAAGAAAAAGATATTCCTTCAGACAGAACTGGAGAAATGATCATTGGCTACATCTTTCAGATCCAATAACTTAGTGAGCTCCTCGTGTAAATGAAAGACAAGCAAATAATGCTTGGCTCCATAAATGCCACTCCCTTTTCCAATAGCTAACTTACTAAATTAGCTACATGTGTATGAAAAATAAAGAGTAGCAATATTGAGCTGCAAAAAATATAAACAGAAATATCTAATGATCTTTGAGCAGAATACCTAAAATTAATTTCTGTGCGTAAGAAAGTTGTCAGAGAAAAATATGTTGTAATATCTGGTTGCTATAACACTTATATCTAGGTAGTCTCGCCTAGCTATGAGATGACCTGTAAAACAACCTTTCACCATCAGCATGGGCCTTACAGACTGCAGGGTTTCATACAGGATTTTTTTCTGGGGGGAGAGGAGGAAGAGTTTAGGAAGGAAAATTAGTGACATCAATCTTGGAAGACTAATGCGTATTGCAATTGCAGGACCTCAATTAACTGAAGTGAATTTTCATCAAATATTAGAAGTGAATTTTCATCAAATATTAGATATACACAAACAACAAAGTCACAGAATACCATTATAAATCACAATCACAGAATACCATTAAGTAATAAATATTATTAATTTATTTCATGAAATTCTAGGTGGGGGGGGGGGGGGGGGGGGGGGGGGGGGTCCCAGGGCACCCCTACCTCTGTATGAAACCCTGACAGACCTTTCTAAACTAATCCAATACACTTATATGGGGATAAAATGTTTTAAAGACAACAACAAAGTACAAAAAAAAAAAAAAAAAATCAAAGTGAAGTCATTGCTTCTTACCAGTAGTAGAGTCCCCAGCAATAATTCCAGCCTGGTTCATAGGCAGCATGAGTGCAGGCACGCTTGGCCAAATCCAAAAGTTCTTCCACTTTTTCAATAGTGCCACACCTATAGTGGAGCTCGATGACTCGCTGCAAAGCCTCAAACTGAGCTGGAGTCACACACCACAGTTGGCAGGTGAATGGTAACCATTAACTGACATTTTAATAGTATTCCTTACCTGGTTTTCTGTTCAGGATGATCATGAGCTGGTCTATGGCTTCGTTGAAGGAGAAGTTCTGGTGTAACAAGTCTGATCGAATCTGTAGACATTATATAGTCTAAACACTAGAGATGCCCTCAATACAGCAGTGATGTGAGCGAGTGAGCTAGCCTAGCTAACGGGAATCTAGTTAGAATATATGCGGCACATTCCATTAACATAATTAATGTAATATTATGCGACATTTTTCTTTTTTTTTACAAGTAAAGTACAGAGTTCACAAGTTGGATCAAGTCTATTTCTCTCTCTCTCTCATTTTGGTACTAGAAATAAAACTTTAACATGCAATAGTTTACAAATCCATACTTACACTGTGGAATTAAAAATGGCTAAAGCAACGTACTAAACCCATATATTTCATATGCAAGGCCTGAAAGAGCCTCACTTGCAATTTCTTTATAATGAAAACCTTCTCAAAAGAAACTAACACTGTTTGAGACTGGACTCCTCGAACTACATACCATAGCAGCCTCCTCATTCTCATGGTCTATTTCCAGCAGAGTAATGCAGTGTTGGTTGCATTCTTCAGTCTGGCCAGTGGACAGGAAGATGGACGCCAGCTCCAGATGGGAATCCACATAGTTAGGGACATTCTTGAGAGCTTCCTGGTGGAACTTCACAGCACTAATCATATCTCCACACTGCTTGCTCAGTCCTGCCAGGTCATAGCACACTCTAAAAAAAAATAGTTTCAATACTCCAAAGTTTCTGACAGCAAAAACAAGAATTTTAAAGTATACTTCAGTTGTAACTTTATCAGATTCAAGACTTTTTATAAATAATTAGTCAACATAATAATAGAGATGTAACAGAATGCTAATAGTTGTACATGCAGACTATAATTTTCAATATGTCTGTCAGTCAGTCAACAACAGATCTCACCCTTCCTTTTCACCCAGTCATGGTGGTACAAAAAACAAACAACTCTTGCTATAAGTCGTTGCCTCTGTACATTTATTCGACCACCTCATAAATGGAGCAGTGCTACATGTACTTGTATATATTCCTTTTGTAATAGGTCAAGTGGCATACTGCCACCTCATGTGGTTTCTCTACCACTACTATGAATTCAATTAGCTTCATCAAAGGTGGCTGAAGGGGACCACTATCTTGACTTGCAATTTGAAAGGCTGAAGCTGTATGTACAAGGATAAATAGCTCAAGTCCTTCATTGGTACAGCAAAATTGGGTTTCTTAATCAGGTCAGCATCCTACCTGAATTCTTCAGCACAGAGTCACTGGCCATTACCTAACTGTGACCCTTTCCAAGGGATCAGGAAAACAGCTTCACAAAACTTGATTAGACTATAGCCTACTACTCTTCTGATTCTCTAGTTAAAGGCCATAGGTATGACGACGTTAGCTCCCAATATTCCAGAGCTGTCTTTTGACCAATCTCACTGTACAGTGGAAGTAAGAGGTTTAGAGACAGCCGAGGTCTACCAAACTGCCGAAGTGATGTTGATTATTAGACAAACGGACAGCCAGGTCACTCTCCACAGGCTAGCAGCAGTCAGTGAGTTAAAGTATCTGTACAATGGATCAGTCATGAAGTGTAATGTAGACCAATCAGGACCTGGGGAATATCGTATCCAGTACACACCCACTGTGCGTGGACGTCATGAACTGACTGTGTCAGTAGACGGGCAACAAGTAGCAGGTAGTTCCTTCCCTGTGTTTGTCTCCATCTCTCCTACTCAGCTAGGCAAGCCTGTCAAGGTGTGGAATGACATTAACTTAGCTAGCGGTATTACTCTAAACTCCAGTAATGGTGGAATAGCTACTGAATTTTACCAAGGTAATGTTGTAAGTTGGAGAAAGATGGGACCAAGTCTGTTTTAGTCCAAGATGTCAAACTTCAGCTGGAGAGCATAACAACAGACAGTGAGGATCATTTATACTACAATTATTACCAATCAGCTAAAATAACAAAGTGCAATAGAGCAGGTGGTAATATTCAAAAGTACGAAGTCCACCAAGATAAAGGCCCCGGGCATTTTGGAGTGGCAGTAGTCGGAAATGAAGTGATGATGTGTGGGAGGTTCAATAAAGGCATCGTCATGATATACGACAGACAATTGAAATACGTGAGACGTATTGAGCATGCACACTTGGGAGAATTTGTGAGTGTGTCCTCTGATATTGACGGCAACATTTACGTCTCTGATAAGACCAATAACTGCATTGACGTCTTTAGCAATGATGGTGTCTTCCTGCACTCCATTGGTAGCGAACATAATGGAATCAGGAGGTTAGATGGACCTTACAGTGTATGTGTGTTCGGCCAGTATGTGTATGTCACTAACAGATCTGGACACTCCGTGACAGTGTTCACGACGGCAGGAAATTACGTTAGCTCATTTGGCAAGTTCGGCAAGAAAGAAGGTGAGTTTAACCTCCCATGTGGCTTGTGTGTGGACAGGGATGGCTTTCTGTACGTAGCCGACTATCATAATAACAGAGTTCAATGTTTCTGAGTTTTAATAAAGGGTATTCGTAATAAATAAGAATTAGTCCATGGTGAGAAATCAGTACAGTACGTACTAATAAATAGCAACTGCACAGTTTGGCCAATAACTAGTCCAGTAACTACACATTACATGCAGAATAATCTGCTTATATTAATCATTCTAGACATTAAAAGTTAGAGAAACAATACTTCTGTAATCTTTAATGTTGCTGTGGATTCTTCAAAGAAAAACGTAATAGAATTAGAAGTTTGCCAACTTAGTAATCGATTAATTACTCTTGTACGTTGTACATTTGCACACACAAACTTACTTAGCAGTAGCAGCAGTTTGTGCGGGCAACTTTTCTGGATGCTCTACTGACACTCTGTTCACAACCCTTCAAAATTACAAAACAACAACAACAACAATAACAATAACAAAGTGATCATTAAATGAAACCTAACAATAAAGACAAAAATTTCCCAATTTTAAGGTAGAATAAAGCGTTGTCTGAATTCAAACATATTAACTGATACATATTATAACTTAATACTCACGAAGACTGCACTCCGAAGGCTGAGCCCAGCGTCTTGAGTGCCCCCTCGGGATCCCCAGCATTCTGGTACACTTTAGACAGCAGAGAAATGTACTTTACCCTCTCCATGAGTCTTTCTAGATCCTCGGAATCCTCCTGGTCGAGTACCACCTTCAGCGTCCTCTCTGCTTTCTCATATTGCTTGAGATTCATGAGAAGCTCGGCCAAGTCCAGCCTCAGGAACTGCATGGACGTGTCCTTTAGAGCTGTCTCATAATATATGATGGCTTTGTTGTAATGGTGGGTCTTTATGAGTGCTTGCCCCACTTTGCTGGCGAGCACGCTGTCTCTAGTGTTCTGCTTCAGTGATGCCTCATACACGGCCAAAGCTTTCTCAGGCTAGACAGAATGGAGGGTCAGAAATAATGCTGTGCTATTGTATAGTGTGTAATAAATGAGCTGGCATTCTATAACGTAAGTTTTTTTTAATGCTAATTATAATGTCTAGGAGACCGTTGAGACTATTACTAACTTAACACATGATTGTGTAATTTCATCTCATTTGTTGCTAATATTTACCTTCACAGCCTCGAGACGTTACTCCACCACACCCTGGTGCTTAAGAATGCAATAGCATATGGTATTTTCATCAATTCTTATTATCCTCTACCACTTGGCTTAGTTACATCAGTTTCCCTCTCCTGCCTCTGCTCTCTTTCTTCCCGAGTCAGCTCCACTTATCTTATTCCTTTATTCAGCTCTTTCTCCATAAGTTTTCTACTCCTTTGTCTGTCTCTTTGCTTCTCACAATCTGTCCTTCTAATCACTTTAGTTTCCTTAACCACCTTCTACTGAATGTGATGATGCTTTACCAATTCAGTTACTAATGCTACTTTACCAATTCAGTTAATAATGCTGTTTTACCAATTCAGTTAATAATGCTGTTTTACCAATTCAGTTAATAATGCTGTTTTACCAATTCAGTTAATAATGCTGTTTTTTACCAATTCAGTATGCCACTTTTAATTCAGTATGCCGCTTTACCAATCCAGCTCAGCTAATAAATTATGCATGAACACACACACTGTCGGCCGTAGTCATCGTCGTTTAACACACAAGCGTATTATTATAGTTATAGGCTAATGAATTAGTACATTCTAAGACTTCCAACCCCATTTCCACATTGGTGTGACTTACTTCCTGTACTTGCATGTAGGCATCTCCCAGTATCAGGGAAGTGGGCGGACCAGGAAGTTTACTGGCTAGCTCTTCATAACATGCCAAATACATCTTCTTGTCTCCTCTGTGCATGCACACACACATACATACACACATAAATACACAAGAAACAACTTCATGCTATTCTAAATATAGCACCACAAGCAAAAATGATGTAGGTAAGTCAAAAGAGTGAATTATAGAATAAACCTTTCTTTTGGGCTAAGTTACAGATTCACCCTGCATGTGGTCCTAATTCAAAATAATATTATATGTACACTAACTTGGTAGGCACTTTTCTCAAAGCACTAATATTTCATTGGTAACAGAGAGAAGAAAACTTTCTATGATTATTGTAATGCATGCAGTTGTATGTACCTTCTCCCAAAGCCACGTACACATACACACACACACACATACCTCATCTTCAAATAAACGTGGGCCATCTTCTCCTTGGCCTGGATGTAGTAAGGATGGTCTTCCCCGATATCCTTGAGGAGACTGAGAGCCTCAGTCACTTCTCCACGAGACAAGGCTAAGTCTGCACTGGCCAGCACGATCCTGTGCATTAGAACACAACACAACAGGAAGTTATCTCTGAAAGAGAAACCTCACTTTTAAGAGGTACAGCGAGGAGCTAGTGGACTTCACACATCAGCAATGTATTTCAATTACATGGGACCACTGACCTTTGAATAACTAATTCAACCCATGGTCTCTACTACATTAGCCTAGCCTGATAAATGTTACTTATTATAAAATAAAATTTAAAAAATAAATAAATAAAAAAAAATAAATAAAAATCCAACCTAAAATAAATTCTTAAAAATTCCAAATAAAACAACTACCTACTGTATAATAAAAAAAAAAATAAATAAAAACACTTAAAATAAATTTAAAAAATTCCAAAACAAAAATAACCACCTAAATTGTTACTTACTACCAATTGCTATCAATAAAATGAAAAAAATGAGTAAGCAACAGTAATAAAAAATTTATAAAGGCACACCAGTTCCTTCATACAAAATACGCACATACACACACACACCTGTGCTCCTCCGTCGTTCCTTTGAACTCCTTAATGGCATTCTGTATGACCTTGGTAGATTCCTGGCTGTTGCCAAGGTCAGAGTACACACTGCCCAGTTCCAAGTACACTGTCACCTTCTCACTCAGCGACATCTCCGGCAGAACACTGCGGACAACACTTCTGTGAGCTAAAAGTAAAATGAAATATTTTACATAGTGTAAGAAAACAACTAACTCCTATAGTGTGGAACACCAGTGAGATAAAATACAAGGAATTATAGGGGCTACAATAAAGCACTGTGTATAGAACTTCTGCAAACTAAAAACATAAGGATTAATAAGAGCTCAAGTACGAGGAAACAATGAAACTGAGTACAGTAGAATGACAGTTACCCAAACACGTTGGGAGCAAAAGGTGTTCAGATTACTGAAATGTTCAGAAAACCGAACATCATAGAAAATGTATTATTAAAAACACTAATGAAGGGGCGTGGTCAAGCAATTATTCATGTCTGCACATGCTACTGGATAAATGATGTTCAGATAATAGACATCCTACCGTAATGGAGTAGCTAAAACCAGCAAAACTCTGCAAGCCAGAAAATATACATAGTCGCAGAGTACAAGGAACTTTTTAAGAATGCCAACATAACTTACCTGGCGATGGTTTACTAATGAGATTCATAGCCAGCTCCAGTGACTTCAAAGCACCCGTGAGGTCCCCACTCTTGTGTTCACTCTGAGCTTTGATTAGCTGGTATTGCGGGTAGTTCTGGACCTGCACACATTACACAGGACAATGTACTCCTGCCACGCCTCAACTCTACATTGCACCACACAGTAAAGGCAAAATCTTGCATGGCTATTCCGCACACTTGGAAATGATCTGGTGTACTCAGGCGCATGTGCAGGGGAGTTGGGGGATTTTTAGTAACCCCTCTTTCGATTTAACAATATTTATAGCCCATTGTAGAACTGAAGGCTAATGTTATCTGTGGTATACACTTCACTTACTGTCTTTGTACTGCTTTTATATTTTTTGCTATTACAAGTTCAAGTATCTCTACATCTCCTGTACATTTGAATACAACAGATAATTAACTGGCAAGTTACCACCTCACCTGTTTGTACTGTTATACAATGACCATGTTATGCTGACATGGTATGGATGCTGCTATGCTAGAATGAACAGGCAGAGTGCCAAGATATTCTATTAGATGGAGAGCAGTATACAATTTATTACTAAATGATTTCATTGTCTTTGATAGGCAAAAACTACAGAAACTGAACTCGTTGACTCTCATATGTACTGCCTGAAGTAGAAGTAGACATATGTAGCTATGTAGATAGCTAGTGTTTATGGGGTGCCGTTTGTACCAAAATTAAAAAAAAAATTTATTACTTCAAAATACTTTGTTTTATAAAACCAACACCTTAGTTTGTATAAATCATAGGCTGGTTTATAAACTAGGCCCCTGGTTTATAAACTAGGCCCTTGGTTTATAAACCTGGCCCATGGTTTATAAACCAGGCCCATGGTTTATATACCAGGCCCATGGTTTATATACCTGGTCCATGGTTTATAAACCTGGCCCATGGTTTATAAACCTGGCCCATGGTTTATATACCAGGCCCATGGTTTATAAACCTGGCCCATGGTTTATAAACCTGGCCCATGGTTTATAAACCTGGCCCATGGTTTATAAACCTGGCTCATGGTTTATAAACCTGGCTAGTCTCGCAAGCCAGACCCTTTACCAGACGCTACGCGGGGGAAGGGTCTGGTACATTGCGTATACCTATCTCGTATTTGCCACATTCATTTCCGCTCGTGATGAATACGTTTATGCCAACCCGCAGGACTGCACGCAGACTATACGATCAGATTGATTCAAGCAGCAGTGATCTACGGAAGCGTTGACTCCATCCTTTGCAGAGCGGGATTGATTTAGCCATTAGGGAAGTTACATCTGACCTGGGCTTAACTCTGAAGCCGAAACAGGAGATATGTTTGCAGAAGTTTGCTTCTGGGCGAGATGTATTTGTTTCCTTACCCACTGGTTATGGAAAATCCTTGTGCTATATTCTATTGCCAAGGTTATTTGATGCTCTTAGATGCTAAATTTGAATTCTTGTAGTTGGACGTCGGGAAAACTCAGAAACCATTTACACACAAACACACACACACACACAACAACAACAACAACAACAACAACAACAACAACTTACACTATATTGATAAACTATGGGCCAGGTTTATAAACCATGGGCCAGGTTTATAAACCATGGGCCTGGTATATAAACCATGGGCCTGGTATATAAACCATGGGCTAGGTTTATAAACCATGGGCCTGGTATATAAACCATGGGCCAGGTTTATAAACCATGGGCCAGGTTTATAAACCATGGGCCAGGTTTATAAACCATGGGCCTGGTATATAAACCATGGGCCAGGTTTATAAACCATGGGCCAGGTTTATAAACCATGGGCCAGGTTTATAAACCATGGGCCAGGTATATAAACCATGGGCCAAGTTTATAAACCATGGGCCAGGTTTATAAACCATGGGCCAGGTTTATAAACCATGGGCCAGGTTTATAAACCATGGGCCAGGTTTATAAACCATGGGCCAGGTATATAAACCATGGGCCTGGTTTATAAACCAGGGGCATAGTTTATAAACCAGGGGCCTAGTTTATAAACCAGCCTATGATTTATACAAACTAAGGTATTGGTTTTATAAAACAAAGTATTTTGAAGTAATAAATTTTTTTTTTTAATTTTGGTACAAACGGCACCCCATAAGTGTTTGTTAACTTCATTAGACAAGTATGCACGTAAATAGAATTAAATTTGTTAACTTGCTGTTTCAGTTTATTGCTGCTGTTTCTATAATAAAAAGGGTGTGGTCTTGGTGGTGTCTGGAAGTGGCGATGAAATAACTTTTCTCTTGTATAATCCCACCCACGCCCCTGGTACTAAACATAAAGCAATTAGTTTCTGCACAGTCAGCATGTGGTCTAATGCATTTTTATCTAAATACTCCGCAATTATTTGAGTTTCCACAAATATTTCAGGAGAGATAAACAAATTGCTTCATGTCAGTACTCCCTCTCATGAGCGGAAGTATGGTTATAGCCACGCAAAACGATTATAATTATTTGCTAACAATACAACACTAATTGATTGTGTGTGGGGTGGGCTGGGGCACGAATGTGGCAGCTAAATAATTATTTTTTAATTCAAATTAGAAAGAGAATTTTATTTAATCTTGCCAGCCCCAGGTAATTATAGATTAATCACAGTGTTTGTATATACCGTACCTCAAAGTTTGAGCTGAGAGCCATCTCCAGAGAGGCCAGACAATGCCTGTTGTTGCCCTGCATGAGGTAGAGCTGTGCAGTCAGAAGGTGCGCTCCCATGAAGTTTGGATCTCTCTTCATGCAGCTCTGGAGCAGCTCACTGGCTGAATCCATCTCACCTGGACATCAGGCACACATCCATGCACACACACACACACACACACACACACACACACACACACACACACACAAATATATATATATATATATATTATATATTTTAAAGGGCAAGTCCCTTCAAAATTGTGTAAATAGGTGTTCACCAAACAATTAGGATACTGCACCTAAAAGATTTTTTGTCTTTTCTTTCAATTTTTTTAGATTGGTAAAGTGGGGTGTTTTTTCAGCCTTACCAGATAGGAACTTGATCCTGGCTAGTTGGTAAGTGGTAGACACCATACCAGGCATACTCTTAGTGACAGGATCCAGAACTGCTGCAGCTCTCTTCAGAATAGTTGCAGTGTGTGTTTGGGTGGTAGGCTGAAAGACATCAAACCAACAACAATGAAACCTTAATAATAATAATAATAATAATAATAATAATAGTAATAATAATAATAATAATAGTAATATACATGTACATAACAATAATAACTGTAATGCTAAAATACTACTAAAATAATAATAATAATATAATTGTAACATAATTACTGACAACAACAACATTAACAACAACAACATTAACAACAACAACATTAACAACAACAACATTAACAACAACAACATTAACAACAACATTAACAACAACAACATTAACAACAACAACATTAACAACAACCCTTAGTTGTGTTGTAGACTACATGACAGTCAGTACAACAACCCTTAGTTGTGTTGTAGACTACATGACAGTCAGTACAACAACCCTTAGTTGTGTTGTAGACTACATGACAGTCAGTACAACAACCCTTAGTTGTGTTGTAGACTACATGACAGTCAGTACAACAACCCTTAGTTGTGTTGTAGACTACATGACAGTCAGTGACCTTTGTCATCACAACCACATGGAGGATATTTTGAGAGATCACTGAAAGTGTATAGATTAGGTATATCAAACGGTATTTCTACTACTATTACTAGTGATGTACTTGAGCACAAACGGCAAGCGAGCCTGTGCACAAACTAAGCACTTCAAAAAAATCTATCAGTCCATTTCTAAAAGTATAAAAGTACGTGGCCGTTGTGACCATACTTTATCTAATACATACAGAACTACTTACCTCAATTTCCCGGATACTGATTTTCTGTAATCTCTAATATCGCAGTTTGACTATCTGAGTTACCAGTAGCGTTTGACAACAAGCACTCACAACTACTACAAACAGCCAAGTTTTTGAAGTTACATCTGGTTAAGGTCTCAATACCATGGTAACCTTTCACCATAACATTTTGCGACTTGAAAAAACAAGAAGTTCTAGAGAATTACTGCACACTGTTGAATCTAACAGTAAGTTTTAAAAACCTAAGTACATCTTGTGGCATTTAGAAACAACCTAGGGTAAACAATTAAATTTCCTTGAGTGATACGGGATCGCTAAACCGAAAGATTCAGTTTCATGGAGGTATGGGAAGGGGTAGACCATAAAGCAAACACAAAAATGCGAGGGTCAAAGTACAAAATGACATACGTACGTCCGCACACATATATAAACAAACAAAAATCCCCGACTTTCAATTGTGTGTTACCCCTGATAGTGTCTTGCTCACTCGCCAATTATTATTGAGAAAGGTGGAGTTAGGGAATGCATTGCTATTGGCTGTACTTACTTCTGTTGGAGCATACTGCATCATAGCCTTGGCCACATCCAATAGAAAGTGAGGGTTGATGAGATCGAAATATTTCACACTCAGAGGAGTGCCCTAATAAACACATCAGACACCCGCACACACAAACTCACACATTTACATACACAGCCTAAATTTGTACCATCTAAAAGTCTTGATTATTTCATTTCCCCCTATTCTCTCTAATTAGCCCTGTGGTAGAACGGCCCTGCCATTTCCCACACAGACAAACATCATATGAACACCCACCTTCACTAATACTTATCTGCACATTATCCACACTTACTTGTTTGTGCACATGTCACTGTCAGACAACCCCACACCTCCCCCCCCCCCCCCCCCCCCCCCCCCCAGCAGTAATACTCAGGGGGGGGAATAGACCAGTTCGTGCTATTTCTAATGACCCAGATGTTTCTAATGAAGACTTTTTAAATGATTATGACCCTGATGATTGTTTCGTGCTCAAAGGCAAAGTTAATGTATCCATACCGATATTGTCATAGATTCAGGTACAAAAGTTTCTGTTATCTCTTCCAATTTTGTTAACGATGATTCAGTCCCTATTTCTCACACCCAACTTTGGGGCACTTCTCAAGTCCGTCACACTGTCCCAGTTTATGAGTTTGATGTCTCACTCCCCACTATGGAGGGTAAGTGCAAATTGGCAGTCCTTGACAAGTTCCCTCCCTTCACTTTTCTATTAGGAACTGACTTTGGTAAAGATAGACTGCTCTCCTTAATGGCACATGTGAAGGTTTCACCTGACCCGGTGTTAGCTGTTACCCGTGTTATGTCAAGCTGATACTGAGTTGGCTAAGAAGACGGCTCAGGCATTACTCTTGTCAGAAGGTGCTTCTCCTGTAGCACTGGACGACATTGTGGAAGTGTCTGAGACAGAGCCAGCTTTAGTGTCAGGACCTGAGCAACCAGTTGATGTAGAATCACCCACACCTGCTTCCAAGCCAGGAATGATGCAAGATATCCGTGAACATATTTCCAAATGTACTGTTTGCTCTAAAGTCAACAAGTCCGGTTCTATCAAAGCTCCTATGTTACCTCCCGAAATTATTGCCGAGAGTTGTGAGAAGCTCGCAGTCGATATTGTTGGCCCATTACCGTTGAAGTTTTGTTATATTTTTACTGCTATGGAGTTAGCCTCAGGTTTTCCTTTCGCCATTCCCATGAAATCTTATACTGCTGATGTTACTGCCCAAGCACTTTTGTCTGTTATTTCTTTCACTGGTACACCTCTTGTTATTTCTTTCACTGGTACACCTCTTGTTATTTCTTTCACTGGTACACCTCTTGTTATTTCTTTCACTGGTACACCTCTTGTTATTTCTTTCACTGGTACACCTCTTGTTATTTCTTTCACTGGTACACCTCTTGTTATTTTGTCAGACCAAGGTACTAATTTTTTGTCTAAAGTCCTTACACACCTCTATAAGAAGTTGGGTATTTCAAGAGTTCGTACTTCACCCTATCACCCACAAAGCAACGGCTGTCTTGAACGATTCCATAGTACTTTGAAAACAATGCTTACTAAGTTGATTGATAACAAACACGATTGGCCTGACTTTCTCTATTTAATCCTTCTCTTCATTCGGAATTTACCTCATTCTAGACAAGGTCATACACCACACGAGTTGCTTTCCCTTAAACCCACACCCTTTATTCCTTCCACTTTGAAGAATTTTTGGCTCAATGATTCAGATTCCAGTATAAATTTGCCTCAGTTTATTCACGATTTGGATTCACATGCTGCATGCAATGTCACTTTAGTCAGAGAATCCCTTAGTTCAAAGGTAGCCAAAGATAGACTTTCCAAAGAACAATCTGCACTTGATAAATTGAAAGTTGGAAATTTAGTTTTCAAACGTGTCTCTGGTCTTAACAAGGGTCTTGACTCTTCCTGGGAAGGACCCTACAAGATTTGGAAATTGATTCACCCTGTCAACTGTCAGATCAGAGATGTTGAGAAGAAGTCCAAACCTACTGTAGTACATGTTTCACAACTTAAGTTAGTCAGTGGTGCTTCCGTTTTTAGAGTTGTTAATGTTGTAGATGACCCCCTTGAAATTCCAGATGTTCAGCCTAGTCTTGAGAAAGTTGTTTCACTCACACTTGAATAGTCCGAGTTGTTACAATCCACCCTTGATTCATTTCCTTCTGTATTCTCAGACAAACCAGGTCTTACTCCTGTGGCCTCGCATTCTATTCAGCTTACTAGTTCTACGCCTGTTTGGACACCTCCATACACTGTTCCAATTGTCTATCAGGAAGTCTTCCGTGCAGAAATTCAGAATATTTTAGAGTTAGGTATTATCGAACCTTCTTCCTCTTCTTGGTCAAGCTCACCTTTACCCGTGAAAAAGAAGGATGGAGGAATCCGTGTAGTTGTTGATTTCCGTAAGCTTAATGCTGTCACTGAGCCGGAGCCCTTTATGATGCCTTCTGTTGATTATGTTATTGCCCAGTTGGGTGGTGCTAGGTTCTTGTCCAAGTTAGACCTTTTGAAGGTTTTCACCAGGTGCCCCTGACTGAGGACTCCAAGCCACTCACAGCGTTCTCTTGCATTCTTGGTAAATTCCACTATAAAGTCATGCCGTTCGGGTTAAAGAACGCCCCAGCGACGTTTCAACTATTAATGCAGACAGTTCTTAGAGGATTAGAAGTTTTCAGTTTAGCTTATATCGATGATATTGTCATATTCTCTCAGTCATTTTCAGATCATATCTCACATAACACAAGTTCTTTCTCGCATGGCTCAAGCCAATCTCACTGTCAAAAAGTCAAAATGTTCATGGTGTTTTGTCTCGTTCGACTTTCTCGGTATTTGTGTCGGTGCTTGGAAGTTGTCTATCCCTGCAGCTCTAGTTGGCCAATTCAGAGACTTTGTACGTCCAGTCAATAAATCTCAGCTTACATCATTCTTAGGGCTTTGCAATTTTTATTCTCATTTCATTCCTCATTCCGCTTCTGTTGCTACACCTTTGTATTTACTTTTGAGACGAACAAGCCCTGACATTATACCCTGGAGTGACGACCTGAACAAATGTTTTGTAGATGTTATTTCTTCAGTTGTGTCTCATTCTTCATTAGTCATTTCTATTGTTACCGATGTGCGGTGTGTGTTTACTGACGCCTCTTCCAGAGGGATTGGTGGTGTTCTGTGTGTCTACAGATCAGAAAAATGGGTTCCTTGTGCGTTTTATTCTAGGAAACTGTTGGACCGGGAAACTAAGTTCTCTGCCACAGAGCTGGAAGATCTTGCTCTTCTTGAAACAGTAGAGTTCTTCAAGATGTATCTGTCGGGTTTCCACTTTCGTGCCTATACAGACCACCAAGCTCTTGTTGGTGTCCTGGATGGTGTTCCGTCATCGGCCAAGCTCACACGATGGAAGTTAAGACTTGCCGAGTTTGACGTCGAACTTGTCTACGTCAAAGTGTCACGATAATCAAGTCGCAGACGCTCACTCCCAACAAGGATGGCCGAATCAGCCAGAGCAAGCTTCCCCTGATGCTATTTGAACTATTTTATTGAACTTTTTTTTTTTCCGATGTACTTTCATTTTCCGAAGGAAGTGGAGATGTGGTAGAATGGCCCTGCCATCTCCCACACAGACATATATCATATGAACACCCACTTTCATTAATACTTATCTGCACATTATCCACACTTACTTGTTTGTGCATATTTAGCTATTTGTTTGAAACAATACTTAGTCAAGCAGCGCCCTCATGCATCACATGCTTTTGTATCATTTCATGCTTTGGGCATGCGTTGGAGGGTTTTCTATATAATGCCCTTCCCACGTGAACCCCACTCAGTTGTACTTTTGCCTTAATCTATCCTTATTACAAGATTGGAACCCTTGTCAATCCCGGGAGGGAGCCTTTAACGGCCTGGTTGTACTTCTCGGGTGTTAGCGTACCCTTGGCCTTACTCGAGCTACTTGAGCCTTCGTCCCGATCCCACCACAAGCCTTACCAATAACATCCAGACTCAACACCATCTAGCCCATTCAGGAAATGGCACATATATTGCCAGACAACAGGACCTATTCAATTAAGTTCAAGCGTGGTCTTACAGATCATTAAATATACATGCAATTATGTTAGACTAGCACCAAGCAGTTGAAATTGCATCTTATTAATATCCATGTTTCTTTATTAAATGACATCTTCACTTACATATTATATTATCTAAATACCTGACATATTAAACCTACAGGGTCCTTCTTTGACCTATGTATATCATCTTCCTAATTAGATTCAATAGTCATCAGCTGTTTCTAATACAATATCTCCTTTCACCTTTAATCTGATCCCACCTATCCGTTACCCTGACCTTGACGTTAGTGAAATGAGTATCGATAGAATCGTTGAGCAGTGTCATGACTTCACTAACTGGCTTGCTTCGTTTTTGGGCCACCAGAGCATTTAGGTACAAGAGGTCAGCCTTCTTTCCTTCTGATGCTTGAACCTAAAAGGACATGTATGGATTATTTGAAAAGAACACATAAGAAAAGCTCACAAGTAATTGGCGAGCGAGTGAGACACTATACAGTGGTGTTGAATTGAGAATTGGGGATTTTTGTTTATATTATGTGGGGACGTACGTATGTCATTTGTACTTTGACCCTCACGTATTTTTGTGTTAGCTCGGTGTTCGACCCCGTCCCTAACTTCACTAAACTGAAGCCTCTGGTTTAACGATCATTACCCGTATCATACTAGACATTGAATTGTTTAGCGCTTTGAGTTCTTTTGTGGTGCAGTTTGAACTAAAAAACTTGCCTGAGTACCATTTCTATGTGAGTTAGTGGCGGTGGTAAGTTAATGCGCTATTTGTCACAGCTATAAGCCCTACACAACTGTATTTACTTGAATATTCAATGTCCACTAGACTAACCACGAAGGTAAGTCTTGTGTAGGTATGTCCGGTTGTGTGAAAGTATTGTGGGTTACAGCTACTATTATAAATACCACAAAGAAACATTACTTGTTTGTTTGTTTTTTCAATTCAAACAGTTATGGGGAGTGGTTACTACGGCATTGAATCCCCTTTTCCATATATGCATAATTTAAAAACTTGCTGCTTGTTGGGTTGTCAAGGGCCACTGGTAGTCAGAATGGCTTCTAAAGAAGTTACCAATACTTGGGCGAAGCTATATAAAGATAGTAGGAATTCGATATTTGTTAACTAAAGTAACTCTGGCCTTTTTTTTCTTTGTAACTGAGAGCTTGTTCAAGAGTTACTGGTAATAAAAGTAGTCAGAATGGCTTAAATTTGATATTACAGACTTATCACTACTCAGGATATTAAGGTAAGAAAGTATTTCTGTGTATATTTGCTGTAATTAATGTTTAACTACTATATTGTCGTCATATGTTATAAAAAAGCAGGCAAAACTCATCATATAACCATATTGTAATTTTAAGCAAGATAACAAGAGGCTAGCTAGCCATTTGTGCTCAAGCACATCACTAGTTATTAATTCCTGTAATGACAACCACACTTCATGTAATGTACTCAATCTATTTATATCTGGATGCCTCTATACGGTACACCTCTATACCGGGCACAAGTTAGCCACTCAATTTATTCATTCTCATCACGTAGCTTCGCTAATTTGACAACCATTACCAATTGCGGAAGTGCAAGCTAGTTATTTCTAGTTTCAATTAGTTATGGAGAAGCCTACAGAAGGGTGCGAGTGAAAGAGGACTGTGCTTCAGCCTGATAATTCTTGAAAGGGGTGTCTCAATTTGTGTTTGAAGAAAACTACGGTCTTTCCTGAGTAAGGGGCAATTCTGAGATACAGGCACCTTCCAGTCCCAAGGTGCCCAGATAACAGAGAATATTAGAGTAACTTATAAATTATCAACTTCTTTCATCCATCATTTCATCCTTAACCCTTTAACCAGCAATAGCACCATTTGGTGCTCCACGTTCAGTGGGCAATTCTCTGTTGTTGTTGTTGTTGTTGTTGTTGTTGTTTTCTAAATCAATTAACATCCCAACTTTTTCCTGACGTAAAACTATCTGTAATAAAAAAAAAATTGAAATGAGAGAAGTGGTATTTTTTTTACAATTTATAGTGACTGGAATGCTAAGCCGTTGAGCGTCTGTCCGCCTGAAATATTTTAATAATATTATGAGGTTCAGAGTTCAGAAGTCATCAAGTAAAATATGTACTCTGTCTGAACTCATAGCAGCTCTGAGGCTGTAGGAAATTGAGCTCAGTTAATACCATTAGTAACAGTAAGTCCGATTTTTTTGCTTATTCTGTGCAAACTAATATATTTTTTTTTTGCATAATAGTAAACTTACTCTAAAAATTCATCTCTCGCTAAATACGTTATTAAAAAAAAAAAAATTCTTACATTTTCATGCTACCCATCTGGTCGTCATAAATAGGCCGGTGAAAAGGTTAAATATAGGAACAAATTCTACTATATTTTTAAAGTATTGATTATATTTAGTTGTACATATATAGTTGTACATTTACTAAAAACAAACAAACAATGACATAAATACCAATATGTCTCACCTCCACCAGAAACTCCAGTTGGTGCTGTGCTTCTGTGACATAGCCATCCAGGATCTGACAGAGGAGCATCCCCGATAGCGCTTGCACGCTGGTCTCGTCTACTTGGAGACCTGTCTTGTAGGTACTCAGAGACTCGCTGATGTTTCCAATCAAATATTGCTGATAGGCTAGCTAGAATAACAAACACAGTGCCTTTTAAGATTCTGCTATTACAGTTACAGTTTGTGCTGCATTCTTAACACCTTCAAAGGACAACCACAAGTATTAAGCAGCATTTCCACCTCCCTACACAAAAAACTGTTTCCATATAACACTACGGCATATTTCAACAGCTACCTAATTTACTAAACATTCGTGTTTAATTCCATACAGCACAAGGTAGCCCTTCCTTACTAATAGATAGACTGGCTGTGCTTACAAAAAAAACAAAAAAACTTAAATATCAGATGTGTTTATCAATAAATAAAACGATAGTTACATGTATGTTAATTGAAAGTGCTACCCAGGATGTGGCTGAAAACTGAACTGACACTAATAATTGACTCATCAAATAAGCTAATAGGAGTCCACCAAGATTGAAGGCACTTAAAATAAGTACAGCATAGCATTACTATAATGAGGAGACATGAAAATAAAGTCAAAACACATTACACACATAACGACTTGGCTAATGGACTTGTGATGACATCACAACTACTCATCAAGTAAAATATGTAGTAGGTCCAAGAAATATGGCAGATTATCTGGCTGGAGAAATAGCAAACACAGAAAAAGGAATATTACTAGAAAGGACCAGAAAATCTGATTGTCCAACATGATACTTCCATCTATTTTACAATCCACTGGTGCATCTACACAGCTGGCCAGCAGCAATATTTCCAAGAGCTTCTACTGGATCACTGACAAAAGGAAATGCCATTTGCATGCATCCTTTTTGGCAGAGTCTTGAGAATAGCACTACATATGTTTATGGCTGGCTATGTAGACAACACTAAATGTGAGGAAGAGAAGAAAGGGTGCCCCTATGTTGATTACTTTTGGATGGGTACTGAAGAATGAAGTAGTATGAACTCTCATCAATATCATGCACTAGAACTTATAAATTAAACCAAACCCAGCCTCACACAAAAGAAATGTTGGTCGTGTATGTATTACATGTTCAGTGAAATGGAAAGTCCTTTGTACTTCTTACCTAAAAAGATCTACATGTACACTAGGATAATTTGGTGCCACTCTAATAAAGAATAAAAAAAAGTCTTATTCCAAAGCTTCAATTTCAGTAAACTTTTTCAAATTTAGAGCTAACTACATGGATGCAGCTCATAGTGGCATGAAAAGAACTGAGAAATACAGTTTGTGTCACTTCCAGTGCCTGGGTGGCTGCTATGCTAGCTTTGAAATTTGCTATTGAATGACAGACAAAATGATGACTAATACTAGCAGTTTTTCTCAGTTGTAACAGACAATATATTCTGAGCACACTACATTAGAATAGAAGGACAAGTACCAGCACACAAACTTGAACTCTGTAGTATGTCTATGCCAGAGCAAGTTCTATAAAATTCAAGCACCAAGGGTGCCTGCCAACCCTCAGTGTTACTATACACTAGCTAGATATTACGAAGACCGAAAGAATAATTTATTTGGAGTAGTATCAAATGCCAATAGCTCGTGCTAATTGCTATGTAAACTTGAGCAAGTCGATATGTAACTCGTGCAATTAAACGGTAACACACACACACACAGGTGACACTCACCTCACCAGTAGTCTCAATGGGAAGCTCTGAGCATTACGGTAAACCGCTGAGAATATAGAGTAGTACAAAATTACTGCAGGCAGGAAAGAAATTACTTACTCACGTGAGTACGGCGTGACTACAATTATGATCGTACAGCCTAAAAATTACTAGCTTTTTCAGAAAAAGATCAGATTTTAGTTGTGTGACAGAATGAATGACTGACAGACAAACAGAGTACTGTAACCCTCTCGCGCAGGCGTGCTGAGGGTTAATTACCAGAAGCGAATCGCTTGATTGGCCAAGGTCATCCACTTCTCTTCTCCTAGGAAACTGTTTCATTTTGTGTACTCACCTCGCAGTGGTAGGCGGAGTTTTGAGGTGCGAGGGAGATGGCTCTCTTCACGAGAGTGATGGTCTGACACAGGATGGATTCATTACCTCCAGCCTAGACAACAGATCAGACATGCATACATAATTACATAATTATCACAGGGGTTACCCTGAAGGAGAGAACTGCATACTATACAAGCAGGCTATTGGACTTGAGAAATTTAAGATACCAATAAACTGGAAATGGAAGAGAGTAAACTTTAGAACAGATATTTGGTGACATAACGAAATGAAAAAGGCAAAGGAACACGACACCACGCCCACTAAGTGTGAAATTTATACCTACTTGCTCAGTTCCTCTGTCTCATGGAAGTGCATAATTGATGGCTTTGCAAGTTTGATACTGTCTAATGGGGACATCTGGCAACAGCCCCTTGTAATCATATCACACAGCTGACTCATAGGCAGACTTGAACCACCCAGGATGTTCAAGTTGCAGTATGTAACTAGACTGGGATATGTACATATGTGTACACGTACACACACGCGCGCACGCACGCGCGCACGGCACGGCACGCGCGCGTGCGCGCACACACACACACACACACACACACACACACACACACACACACACACACACACACACACACACACACACACACACACACACACACACACCAGTCAAGTACTTGAACTGATCAATTATCCTCACTACACAGTTTCCTAGAATTAGAAATTCCTCTTCCTTGTCAGAACTTCATCTCAAAATCTTATTTTTTACTTGGGAGTCTGTTTTAGCTAATACACTTTCCTGGAAATTAACAACAGTTTGCACTGAGGAATCCAATGAAATGCACGCCAATTGCTTAATTAAATCAACGATTAGTATAGTAAGGTTGAACGTCATTGTTGTAGACCTCTTAGATAAGGGCACCCTCTATTATCAGGCAGCTATATATTGGGATAGTGGACTGATCTATTGTAGGCAAAAAATATTTTTTAGTAACCTAAGTTACATGCACCCTGTTTCCAAGTTGCCTAGATCAAACAAAAACAAAACAACAAACAAACAATAATTAATGGAATATTTCAGTATGAATAGAAAGCAAGTTCCTATCTACATCTCATTTATTGATTATCTATATAAATATTGTACAGTAATGACAATGATGGGGTGTGTATTCATGAATAATTCATGAGGTGAACAGAGTTGGTATTGGTAAAGCGTCGTTATTACCTGAATGGGAAAAGTGTTGAGTTTTGCTCGTTTTATAGTTGATAAGCAAAAAAAAAATGTATTCCAATGTCGGGTTCGAACCCACAATATTTTTAACTTATAGACTTACAATTCTAAGAGTGCCTAATGTTAACCTATTGTATCCTCTTCTTGTCCGTCCTCTGCTCTATAAAAACTGAACACTGGGTGTCTGTATTAACAATCCACCACAAATGATGGATATAAGAAAGGCAGGGAAACAGAAGAACCTAGGGTCAAGAAAACTAGAAGCAGGTGAGAAAAGGCTGACTGGTGTAACTACTTCAAAGAAGAAGTGAAAGAAAATACACAGAAAGGACAGAGATACTGGGGAGCAGGAGAGGTAGACAAAGGAGGAGAAGGGAATCCATGAGTTGAAAAGAGGAATAAGAAAAACTGGGATGGCTGAGGAAGTAAGAGAGCAAGAGAGAGAAACCAACACAAACTACCATATGCTACTGCACTCCTAATTTGCAAAAGTTAGTACATCAGGAACCACTGTGTGGCCGGATACTTGCAAGTCCAATATGTTTTAATATTTGGTTTATATGTTGCTCTGACTTACTACTTCCTGTAATTGAAATGAGAAAAACAGTATTTTGTTTTTAAATTATTTTAAAAAAAATATGGAACTGGAACTCTTAGCTGTTACGCATCTGTCCGCCTTAAAATTTTTATAGTATAACGTTTAGAAGCTCAGAATCCATTGAGCATAAGATGAGTAAGCCGTGTACTCTGTCTGAAACCAGTAGCAGCTCTGAGATTGTCAGAAGTTGAGCTTCAGTTATATTGCCAGTAAGTTGGAATTTCTAGCTCTTCTCTGTGCAAAGTAATATAATAGTAAATTGTTTTGCCTAAACTTGCCTTAAATTTCTTAATTTGCTTTCAATTTCATCCCTTGCTAAGACAGCAAAAACCAAAGATTGACTGAAAGTATTATATTAGTATTATTTAGAAATTGAATGCAGTAAGGAGTTTATTATAATCAGAACATTGGGGTCCTTAGACCTTCCTCAGCTTTACTAAAACTAAGAAGAGAGATTGAATTTAAGCTAAGGTATCATTCATTTAATATTGTCATATCTAAATTTTATTAGATTATAGTATGCTATACTATTTTTGAACATAAATAATAAAACAATTCATACTTCTTCATTTTACCCAACTGGTAGTCATAAATATTTCGATGAAAGGGTTAAAAGAGTTTCAAACAAAACCAGTCACGATTAACAGAATAAAAATTTGTGTACAATACTTGTACAACTAAATTTGTACATCAAGACTTCACTTCCTCCTTTCTTAAATAAATTTTACTACATGATTACTCCCAATAGACAAGTGCATCCCACCTTGTGACCTAGGATGACTCAAGATAACTTAATTGAACTATTAATTAGATGAGAATCCCCTACAAGCCATTACTACTACGTAAGCTACTGTCAAAGCTTACGATGGTGTTTCAACCAACCATTCATAACTTTATTCACCAACACAACCGCTTCACAAGGTGGTTTCAACCACAACTAAACATATTTACACAATATTGCAATAACATTTCTGTACAGCAATGGTTTTCTTAATGTGTATGAATGCGGTTGAACAAGAACTACAGGAGAGCTAAATGACAGGCTACGCTGCTTAGTAAAAACAACATAAAATGAGGTTTTCAATTTTCAACCACAATAAGAGTCTGTATAGGGAGCTTAGTCACAACAAGGTAATTCTTTCTTTCAACCATACCTTGCAGTACAATCAGCTGGTCAGCTCCTCCTTCATGACACTATATTACTTGCTATGGAATTGCCTCATGCTTTATCTAATTATTGAAGATTGCATCCCACAAACTATGCCCCTATAATGGGCTATATTTGCACGCCTGGTGGGACATCAATCCCAATTTAGCTTTAGTTTTAACAATCTAGGCTTTGGCAAACAAGTACAATACATTGTACTAATCATAATTCCTTCTTTTTTTCCCTGGGTAATTGCCAGGACGTTACCACAAAAACAGACAACACTCCCAAACTGATTGACTGACCATCCTGGCATAGGCTAGCGACATATCCCAGAACAGGAAGTGGTTCTTTGGCTCCAGTCGGTCTAGAAGCTGAATGATCTCTCCGATGTTCACAGCAGCTCTGTCATACGCACCTTCACGAGCCAGCAGGTGAAGTGCCAGCATCCTCTTAGCCTCGATGCAGCTGGGATTGGAGGTCAGACATCTGAAGCAAAAGGACAGAGTTCACATAATGGGTTGCATTGGAAGTGATTCAATGCTTGACTTATCAACCACTTCCTCCATAATCTCCTTTTCCTCCCTTTTCACTTTCCACTTTACATTATTTTTATGTTGAGTTGCACACATCATAATCTGGCATTAATTATATGCATGTGTTCCTATTTTATTTTATATCCAGTAGTTCATTTCCTGTACTTAGTTTATTCCCATTTCATTAAATTTTAAGCGTGTGCATACATACAGGCGTGCATCATCTAGAATATAGTTGAACTTGCTACATAACATCACTACTCACCACGCATGCGTCAAACTTATTCATATTCTCTTGTATCCTACAATTTTATCAGTTCTGACCTCGTGAATCGTTTTGTCAAGACCATTACCGAATTATAACGTAACTATTGGGGTGCTCCTAGATAGATAGGCCTGAGAACCTTGAGCTAACCTGGGAAGTTCTTGACACTAATAAGCCTTTACCGGTTTGTCTACATGCTGATCAGAATTCTGGTGGCAGCCTGCGCCTGTTCTCAGTCCAACCACATCTTAACCCCTGCTTAATTACTACTCAATTCACATATAATGGGGTGGAGTGGGGGAGGAGGGGGAGGGGCAGTTCCACCCCATCCCCCTTTTGCTATTTTATGCTATACAGCAATAGTAAATTGTTGATTTGGAACAGTTCAAACCCCTCCCTTAGGTATCTATCTCCATCACCACTGGGTCACATATGCAAGCACATGCTAGTTTTCATTTGACATTACCATTCTACAACTGCATGTCTCACAGCTTGAACTGCCTATTGCATGTACAGTATATTGGATTAACAATGCTTGGCAGGTAGAGGGACTTACCTTTGTGCAGTTTCTATGGCTTGTTCCCAATCCTGTAGAGCTAACTGGAGCTTCATCTTCTCAATCAAGCCAGGGATGAACCCTTCCTTGCCGGCAACGACTTGGTTCACTACGTCCAAAGCGTGGCTGAAGTTGTAGCGTTGCAGGAAAAATTTGGACTTTCCAAACAAAGCTTCTGACATTCTGGAATGATGAGACCTGAATGTGTGTGTGTGTGTGTGTGTGTGTGCGTGTGTGTGTGTGTGTGTGTGTGTGTCGGGAAGGGGGAACGTGTGTGTGTGTATATGCAGGAAGGTGTAGGAGGTGTGAAAAAAATGAAGCATTATAATAATTATGACTAGTTTCAAAAAAATTTTTTTAATTCGATACCTTTAGATACAGAACTTTTGGCTGGGAGATGTCAATTCTATAGGGTTGGACTATACCTTCAGATATGGGTATATGCTGCAATTTAATTTACGTATAAACTGAAATTATATTATACAGATGAAGGAAACTTCATTTGGTGTAAAGGGGAAACACTTTCTTTTTATTTGTTTATTAATTTATTAATTATTTTGAAGGGGTGGGTGGGAATTTCCAAATGACACCTACCCACCCCATCCCAACCTCAGCTACCCGCTCAAACCACACCCACCCTTCCAGAGCATCGTCGAAGTATTTGATGGATCTCTTCATAAGTGACTCTCTGCCACAGGAAAGATCTATCCACCCACGCAAGGTGAGACCATCCTTGGAGCTAGGAGACAACTTGAGCATTCGGTCCACATACTCACGCGCCTTGTCGTACCTCTCACAGAGCCACATGAACATGCCCGCATGGTAAAGGGACTACAAAAATAATATCTGAGTGTGTTAGACTGTCAATTATCAAATAAATAAAAAAATAAATAAAAATTGATAGATGTACATACCAGTAATCTCTTTGTTACATTATACATAAGTCAGTAGATTTCAAGTTTATCTGGTCAAAACTTAACTACAATGCATTCATCAATTTTATCATCATCATTATCATCATCATCAATACACAGAAATATGGACATGTGGACAATTGACAGTTCTTTGCCTGAACCTTTCACCTGATGCCCCATTATCCTCACTCTTGTATATGTAGCTGCCGCTAAAGGAAGTTTGAATAGCATTGCATTAGAACCAAATTTGAAGATTTGCTAAATGTTTAATATGCCGTTACCACCATAGTAACATTGTTCTGCAAAAGAAATTCTGTAACATAATCATGTAATCCTTGAAATAATTTAAGAGCCCTGATGTTGTTTTATCATTTAGAGTGTCACAAGTATTGCGAAAGACTTGAATATATATGGATCCTGCCACATACCGGATGAACATATTATTATTAACAGTATTACATGTATTAGCTAATATTTTATTAAGTACACGCACATGTAAAAAAAAATTATTTTGGTGGACTACAGTTTAGCAGTGGAGCACGCGGCATCAAGTTAGAAAAAAGGTGAGTGCTAGTATAGTTTATGCCTCTAGCATTTTTTTTTCTGTAGGCTAGTAGCTATGGTAATGCATTAGTAGATAGTTTCTAGCAAAAGCTAGCCACGAATTTAGTGTGTGTTTTATTAGACCAGTTTATATTTGCTAGCTATTCTTGGGAAGATATTTACTGAAGCGATAACTAATCTAGATTTTTCCCCAAGGCCTACATAGTGTATGTACTAATAATTTGTTTTTTGTTTGTTGTTTTTTTAGTAAAGTCATAGTTAAACTATTACAATATCTATTCATAATCTGCAGTATTTTCTTGTGATACACATTGCGTGCATGTTCCACTCCCCATTTCCACTTTAGCCTCTCTGTTTCATTGGCCTCCAACTGCTCTGGTCCACAAAGCTGGCTTGATGTTGATGTTTGTCTACTACTTAAGAGTATCTCAGCCACACCCACTTCCTGGACTGCCACTACTGGAACACACTCCTCACTCTTTAACATATTTTTTTCACGTAGTTACTAATTGTTAAAAAAGCTTCACTGTTGTTGTGTTTTTGGTCACATTCACCTTTCAAACTATCACAATAGTTGCTTTTGCGGCTATCATCTTCAAACATTACAGTTCTCAGCACATAAGTACCTAGTAATCTCACTCCCTTTGTCAGTAGAAGCTACTGATGTTCTGAGTGCGCTAAGCGAATGGTTAGTAGAAAAATAGAGCTGGAATGAACTCGTCAAAAATTCGTGACAACCGTATTATGAAAATGTGCACGCACTCCCATACATGCATTGCATTACGCTGTCATAAAGTCGTGACCATCATCCACTCATGGTTGACATACATAGAGATAACAACCGCTGTACACTGACATCTCAAAGAAGTGCTAGAGTGCTCAGGTGATCCATTTAACAGCCGAACACCTACTCCTTTGAAACATGCACCCTGTTTCCATGACTACTAAAGGCAATCCAGTGTACACAAACAAGGATTCTTAGTAACCCTTATCGACTCTGAGATACCTTATAAAGGTCAAAGGTCATCCGCAATTATCGGACCGTATTTCTTGTACGTGATAAGTAAACAAATAAATGAAATAGAGCACCTCACACCTCAACCGTACATTCCATGGCCATATTCACTGACAGATCAAAGTCCACAGGGTAGACAAATCACAGTAAGAGTTGTTTATCTGGAGGTGGAACTCAAGTATGTTCTACACACACAAACAACTATCAACCCACCCCGTTTATAAGCAGAGTCCTGTCAAGGGCAGATCAAACATTGTCTTGTTAGCCTTTCAAGGGACTGGTTTTTGCAGTCACGGTCTGTCCCGCCCAAGCCAATCACAACGGACATGGTAGAACTAATGCTTGAACAAATTCGCTGAACTTTCTGGTTTAAAAAAAGAACACAGGTCTTTGATGCCCACGCTCAGTCTGTTCCGATAGAAATTTCACTCAGTTCTTACGATAAATTCATGCACGCACAAACACAACATGACCTTCCACCTCGTTCACAGACCAATGCATTGACACACAAACATATAAATACAAAAAAAAAAAAGCTTTTAGCCTTTTAGCGAGCCCAAACAAATGTATGACAGGAACATCTACAGAGAATGTTTGCCAATGGAAGCTAGCCTAACAGGTAGCTGGCTCACTAGCATGCATTCAACACGCATGTGTAAATATCCTTATACATGGCATGTTCATGCTACGACTATTTTTACAGAAGACCGAGATGTAGAACCAGCACAATACCCAGGCTTGAGTTGAGACGGCAGACCATACTTCCAAACTGCTTAGCTACTACATAATGCCATCTCTATGTCCCCTCCCACTTTCATTTTGTCATGCGTTCTCTGCTCACGTGTCATTCGTTCTCATGCTCACTTAATATTAATTAATTATTCTCTTTTGTTGTAAAAAAAGTGGTTGATTGTTAGAACGCTAAAACTGAGCTATAATGGTCACTTTGAAGGTGTGGTTTCCTGCATATTGTGCTGAGTCATCATCCAGGTGTTTAGGCCTGGACTTGGCAAAAGACAAGAAAAACTATCTTGTGGCACACGAAAGACTGTATTGTACATAATTACCTACAAAAGTGTAATTCATACAAATTACAGCCCATTATTAATACGACAAAATAATTCCAGGTTCTTTCTAGAGAAAAATATTCCTGACATATTCGAAAAAATAATAAAATAGATAAATTAACTAATATACATGTACATCTAGTTGTTAAACATAATTAGTAAGGGAGCTAAGCGAAGCAAGTAAGACACTATCAACGGCACACAAACTTGAGTCAAGTCCATTATCAATGTCTTACGTGATGGTGAAATGAAATTGACAACTGAAATGCAATTAAACTCAACGGTAGAATTAAATGATGTGGGTGAGGTTGAGGTTGAGTGCTAATTAATACATCAGCAACCCATGTGAATAGACATGCAGTGACGTTAAGTTAATGTATACACAGACACTAGACCCCTCCTACTTCCAAATTGGGTAAAGGGACTGGCTATGCGAGACTATACGTACATATGCAGGCACCCGAATTACCAGGCACTCTGTCATACTCATTCAAGTCAAACAACAACAATAATTACCAATAACAACAATAATTACCAACATCAATTTTGGCAACAAATTGTAAAACAAATGGAACCACCAGCTGTGGTTAGACAGTTTACTGAGTGTGTAAAGTATAATAATTAAGTAATGTAGAGTAACACAAAAAAATACCTAGTAATAATGCTGCAGGGTGTGCTAATAAATCAGTGACCAGTTAATTTGAAGGGGTGGGGCAGGACTGGACTACATCCAATTGCTGAAATATCCTATTTTATCTGATCATATTAGTAATGAATGAGATGGAATAGAAAAATTTACTATATTTAATTTGCAGTATTACATAATGCTTCGGATTCCTACAGCCCTAGAAGTGTCCTCTCTCTCTCTCTCTCTCAGTAATTGCTCTCACATCCCTAGCCCCCACATTCCGCTCACCACAGCTTGCCCACACAAACCAAAGGTCAAAGTCTGTGGCTGTGTGTAACTTCCTGTTTGGCTACCTCATTAAAACACACAGAACAGCTTGAGGAGAGTTCATTCATCAATCAGACAGTTGAGAGTAACAGCTAGTGCTCACTCCTTTAGAGTTGGTATTCCTTTGTTTTGTCTTGCAGCTTCTTGCATAGTAGAGTGAAACTTCAAGAAAGTTTAGCTATTATGAATGAAAACCAGGACTTGGGGAATAGACTGCTATATATCAGTCTACTGGTGTTACTGCTACCAGTAGGCACAGTTTACTCACAGACAGATCTATCAGATGACATACACTATGACTGGTCCACGTTCCTCCTGCTGGTAATCCCAGTGCTGATCATCCTGGTGGTCTTGGTGCTATGCGTGACTGGTGTCTTCATGTTCTGTCTCTCCACCCTCACCATGAACTACGACCAGGACTGCCATGGACACATCATGGGATCTCACCCCACGCCGGAAGTTAAAAAGACTTTGTTCGGACTTCAGATGTGTTCGGAGAAGGACTGGCTAGACAAGGGCCTGCCCGTCTCTGATGCTGTCAAGTGTGCAGCCGATGAACCGGAAGAATCCAGAAGATTATCAGAAGATGGGGAAATTAAAGAGAGAACTAGTACTAACTTGATGCCGGATCTAGAGTCCCAGATTCATGATGGCCATTTGATAGCGGAAAAGCACGAAGTTGGTAAATTGAAAGAAGTTGCTATAGAGATAGAGACTTGCAGTGAGCAAGAGGAATCTCCCAGTCCTCCAACAAATTCAAACGTGTCTGCATTCACCCCCACAGCCCACTTATCTTCTCCATCAGACTGTTCGATCAGCCTTCCTCTGACCGTGCACCCAGCTCTGGTCCACTCCAACCTACCCACACTACAGCATTTGAATCTACAGTATTTCAGGCCACAGGATGAAGGTCTGTGTGCAGTGGGAGTAAGAGGTTGAATGGAACTGAAAAACAAACTTAGGAATAATATTTCAATTCATGTATCTAAAATCATCTGTTTCATCACTATCATTGTGTGTGTGTGTGTGTACATAAATAAAAACCTATCACAGTAAAAGAAAATTTAAAATGAAAACGCTACTTTACTGTGTTGAAAAACTTAGTGAAACTGACAGGCCTTATCCACAATGTTGTTGCTTATTATCTGAAAGTTTGGTGCTTGGTCACATTCAGTAGGACTTCAGCTATCCTTGGGACTGAGAGATGTTCTGATAGCTGAAATGGTCAAATAACTGAACACAATAGAAAATGGATCATGGAGCATAGTTAAAAGGGTGTGGTCAAGTGATTCTTCATGACTGCACACTTTAACACTGACTTTGGGGGTGTTCAGGGTAATTGTTTGGACAACTGAAGTTCTATCTGAACTCCAGGAAAAAGTCTATACCATAGTCTAAAAGAAGACCACACCTCCAACTAACATACAATTTATACTTGCTCTATAGAAAAGCCATCCATGAACATCTGACTGGCCTATCAGAATGGAATGCAGTATCAAATGAGCCGATAAACTGCATGAATGCTAAGGATTCATCCGTATAACTCAAAGGATTTCAAAACAGGCAACTCTGTACAATCCTTGATCAAGGGAATAAAATACAACACCACTTCTCAGAATACAGACCATTTATAGCAAATTGTATTATATATATTATAACAATTATCACTGCTGAGTGATATTCAATAATGGTTCCTAATAACTTCCTACTACTGTGTTACTTGTAAGTCTCCCACTAAATTAAATTAGCTGCAGAAGACACCATCTCCACATGCTGATAAAGCCATAAATCAAGAGCGTGCTTGGAATGTGAGAGAACGTTATTGGTATTGAACCCAAAAACAAGATTTGTAATTAGTCAGCATTTATGTAAAAAAAATAAAAAAATAAAAATAAAAAAAAAATTAAAAAATTAAAAAAAACAGCTGAGAAAAAAAAAAAATTATGTGGACTAGCACAAAATATTTCCTCTGCTGTGAGCAAACATGGTAATCATTCTATCACTAGTTCCATGGCACAAACACACCCACACTATAATCTTTGAAGTTGTTGGCTGTCCAGAGAGGCTGTGACGTAAGTGCATACCTGGTAAATGAAGGGAAGGGTCTTGCCTAGTACGGGAGACTACTTCAATTACAAATGTTTCTTACAAATTGGTTACTGGAAACTGAAGAGACCTTGATCCTCATTATGGGATATGTTTAACTCAGAACTACTGGGCATCATAAACTTTCATCAAACTGTCAGCACTTTAACTAAAATTTGTTTACATAACTAAGTGAATGTGTATTGTTGCAACAAATTCTGCCTAAGCACTTGTGTGTGTGTGTGTGTGCATGTGTGTGTGTGTGTGTGCATGTGTGCATGCGTGCGTGTGTGTGTTTGTGTGCATACACCAAGAGTGTACATTGCCTGCACATAGCGATACCAATGACACATGTAGCAACAGATCACAAAAAAAATATTGTAAAAATACCTCTACAAATTTGATGTTTCTGTTTTCATAGAGGAGATACTTAGGAAACACTCTGCACCCTTCGTGGGGTGAAAAAGGGGGTGTGTTGACTCAGAGGTTGAGCAAGATATACATACAGATCTACCCATACTGAAATGAACAGACTAGCAAAATTGACGTCTAAACTGCCACAATCCTCAATAATAGAATTAGTTCTTCACTCCTGAGCAAGAATGCAATTAGAACGGACAGATTGCATGACATGCCCTGGGGGCAGTGGAGACACAGACAGTGGATTAGTACTTGTACATCTGCTCCGTGTAAATCTCGATTAGACCTTTCACCCGCTCACGCATTTCGAGAAATCTCGACAAGAATGCTAGATATGTTGAGAATACAAGTTTACTAATAGGAATCCTTTCCATGTGTGGTGTTAAACAGTTATTTTTTTAAATTAAGGTGTCATCTGTCCAAAGACAAGTAGTCAATATACTTGTGTTATCTCCTACTTAATACATCTGCTTGTTTTAGTTTTTGTTGTTATTTAACGAGCATAATAGAGGTCATAGAAAGACACTACTGGGTCACAGAACTCTATGATTCGTCACAAGTAAAATATGTTCATACTTAAACAAAATATTAAATATCCAAAGACAATGAAGATTTCCCACCAAATAAAAAACCCTGGGATGGAACAGATAACTTAGTAACACCCTATAACGTATCCATAACCTCAGGGCAACCAACCATTCCAATTCTTCCTTAATGGGTGGACTAAGAACAGCTTATAATTTGTCCACTTTAAACGTTTCAACTTCAATGAGTTGTCTTTCCTACACAAAATATTTAAAGTGAAAATAAACATGCACTGGGTTTTACTCTACAGTTTATTCAGAGGTAGGCTTCGAAACTGAAATGTCAGAATTGATAGTACAACAAATATACACATCAATGAGATATACTCATTGTTAGAACATAGTTTACAACAATTTCTGCTTTTCTTTCGATTCTGTGATAAGCATTTTAAAACAACTACTTTTATATTAAAAAAACACCTTCAGTTTTCACTGCACAATTGGTTTCAAATGTAACTATGATCTGTATGCCGTAAGAATTTTTTTTAAATTATATACATTGCTGTTTTTTTTTTTAGCAATTTCTGCAGAAATGTTAGTATAATGTAAAACAACAATAACAACAACAAATGTGATAATGAGCTCATAAATTAAAATCTAACCAGGACCAAATACACACCCCATTGTGTAACAGCCATTCAACCATGTGATACTGCTGCAAATAAAAAACAACAACAACAAACAACAGTCAGAGTACAGCTTCAAGATGGGTCTACTAAGGACTCATACAACTGATTAGTTTAACATCACATCTGGCCCACTAATTACAGGTAATTAACTTTATACCCATTAAACTTCATAATGTTTTGCTTACTAAGATAACAACATTTAACCGTGCGAAACCTCCATCACGTTCCAATTTAGAATTTGTCACCTACCAGCAAGCCATAAAACAGCAGAAGAGTGCAGACAAAGTTCATCCACCACAAGTACTCCCAGACAACCTAATGGAGCCTGAGTTGTAGTTTCAATGCAAATGGTATCCAACGGTAGACCAGAAAAATGTTTAACGTGTCTGTAACAGACCCGAAGGGCGGGGCAGATATAAAAGTTATAGCTGAAGCTATAGGAACTGTATATGATGACTGACTCTGAAGAATGGATATATATGGTCTAACAGATGCCCCAAGAGGTACGTGTGATTGTAGACAGACACGCGCTTCTTCTCATGTCCTCTAAAATAAACACATGATAGCTATTTCTATGCATGACAGCTTGTGTCTATCTATACCCTGACTCTGTGCTGTACTACGGATATTGCATTATAAGTTTTGCTAATTTAAATATATAGCTTGACTATATTATTTGGCACTGTGCAGATAAAGGTTTACAGATGTACATGGTATTAAAGCTACTCTACACATGCATGAAGTTCAGTGTTCCATGATTTGATTGCCATAAAATAATCACTTCTGATGAAGAGGGAGATATCGTAGGGCAATATATTAATTTTAGAAGTCCCTTACCACTCTTAACCAAAATAATGGAAGCGGTGATTATCTACCAAGTAAGAGAGAAGAAAGTCGTGTTTATAAATGTCACCTTGCTTCTTACTGTCAGGCAATGGCATTGATAATCCAATGCTGATCTGCCTTCATCTGAGCTCTCCGCTGCCCTGCACCTTCCCCTGCTGACCTCGTTGGTAATGATGTACTCTTTATGTGTGTGTAGCCAGCAATGACTCCATCAAGTGTTAGCATCTTCCATCTGAAGCCAACCAATCCAGGCTGTTCAGAAATGACAGGAACATCCTCTCCCAACCCTAAATCATACTTATTGAAGACCTTTCTTCACGATACAAACTCAACAGATTTTGTTAGTCGCAGTAATGTTTTGATCTCAGTGGTCAGAAATAAAACGTTTAATTCCTTGCCTGCAATATAGAGGGAATATTGTAAAAACCAGTTAATAGGCCTACACTTGAGGAGTGATCTATGAATCCAATACAAATATTTGTACTACAGTAAACATTGATATTGCATCATCCACATGCAAAATGCAAATGCAAATTCTCTTGCTGCTGCTACGGGGTCACGTGCACCTGGAAGGGCCAGGATGCCTGCACACAAACAAACTCACAATCACGTAAACAATTGCAAACATTCACGCATACGCATGCACAGCGCTTGGCTCAAGACTCTTGTATGAAGCAGCACCTGATGAAATGGTAAGTGGAACTCAAGGAAGTGACCCCCTCTATTTACAGCTAATTACACTTCACTTCCTACTAGGTATTCAATTAGCTTCCATGACTACCAGCAAACTTAACCAAACTAACAAACAAGAAAATAACAGAGTGATATATTTGCAGTGCAACTACACACACACACACACACACACACACACACACACACACACACACATACACACACAATTCTCTTGCAACCACTAGCTGTTATGCCACCTGGCAGAGCCAGGATGCCTGTGCACTAAGCAGGCACAGTGAGCTGGACTAGGAAGTAGCTGGAAAATAGGCCTTTCCACACAGCAAGTAGTGTGGGCACCCAGTAGTCCCACCAGGACCATGGCCTGTTTATGAGAAAAGGGCCTTGAATTTGCACCCCAGCAAATGCCAGGTACCCAATCACAGCTGGATGGACTGCACACACACACACACCACTCTCCAGCTGCCTGCCTGTCCTCTGCCCCCCACTCAGGAGTGAAGCCAACTTTGTAACAAATGTGTGCCTAAGAACTTGGTATCCTGTTTGTTTTCTATTCCCTTTGATGTCTATTGTAGAGATCCTTCCTTCCTTACAACCAGACAGATTCAGGAAGATCACCCACCTCAGAGTTCAAAGTGGCTCAAAGTGGCTGTGGCGTTGATGATCAGATCATGCAGTTACAGCAATTAACTAACTAGGGACATTCACCAGCCCCTCCCCCATCCCAGGTCCATCCCCTTGTTGACTTTGAGGAACTATATCAGACCAGATTTAAAAAACAACAACTAGTAAAGCATCTTAGGCACACCACTTTCACTAAGGATACCCACATTATCTGATTAGTATCATATTTCTTATTTTTGATTTCAAGATATGATCCTCCTCCTTTCTCATCGAACAATAACCAAAACTGTGTTCATTGCAACACTAACTGCGGTGGATACCATACTGCTGCATTGAGGAATGCACAAAGCAGGCATCACCGCTATAAAATTTCAATATGCACATGTGCATGACTTGAAAATTGATCATGGGTCAGTAGAAGTCAAAACTCGTTGTATAATGCGTGACTTCGCAAACGGCAACACGATGAGCGATGAGCATGCTCAATAGCAAAGTACACGCATGCACTTGTATGGGCTATTTACAGGATGACAAGATATCCTTTGAACTTATGAATCCTTAATGTTCCAATTATTAAAAAATGGTTTCTTTTGCAAACCGCTCTCTATTTTTCTATCTATAACACTCACTCCTTCCCAGGGTTATATTAAGGGAAGCCAAGGGAATCTTCTCCCTCTAACTTCTCATCTTACCCTTTAAAATTCTCTTACCCTCCGATATTGTCAGCTTACCCTCCGAAATTCTCAGCTAATCTCCTAAATTATGAGCTTCTCTCCCTTATATTTGCATTTAGCCTCATGTTAATCACGCCCAATGATTAAAAACAACATGCACATAATTTTTGTCTTGAAGTTAGTATATTTAGAGGGCCGTAGACTTGCCCAAACATCCTCTTCAGACAAAATCATCTAGATAGAAGCCCGCTTACCTACCTCCATGGGCCACTCACCTGGTCTCCACAGGATGTCCTCTCAGATCGAATCCGACTCTCTAAAGTCTGTACAGCTTCTTTGTCTAAACAAGAGCAACAACAACAACAACAACAACAACAACAACAACAACAACAATCTGCTAGCAGTATTCTTTCCATCCTTCAGATTCAATTAAAACTATATGTAGTTCATGGCAGTCAGAGGACTGAAGCCACAATACATCAATTACATTAAATGTAGACACCCATTCATACAACTTTATTAAAATATGAGTGGATGAGAGGTAGGAGGGACTGAAGGATTGTGAATGCTGAAAAAATTCGAATGGTAAGTGATATGATGTAATATTTAAAAGTTAAAACACAAACTAAAATGTCTCTGCAAAATAATACCTCAAATAGTACCTAATGTAAATTGATTGTTTTAGATGATAAAAAATTAAGTATCTACTTATCATCTCACCTATGAACAAGTAACAAGATCTGTTCCCTGTGTGTGTGTGTGTGTGTGTGTGTGTGTGTGTGTGTGTGTGTGTGTGTGTGTGTGTGTGTGTGTGTGGCCACTTCAAAAGAAGTTTTGTATCAACTTTGTGAGTTGAAGTGGAATGCTTTAACAGCTGGACAATGCATCTACAAGAAAGCCAAATTTCTACCTGCTTTAAAAACCAGTTTAATGTTTCCACAAAGAGAGTTTGCAATATTAAACATGCTTAAACAAGAAAACATATATATGCTAGGAGTTCCGGCAGACATAAAAGGAAAGTAGCTGGCTTATGCCACTAGAAGAAATGCTTATAACTGCAAAGAACACAAAAATAGCAAGCTGCTAAGGGCATCACCACAGTTGCTGATTTTCGTAGTTCACTGTTTATTACTTGATTGAAAATAAAGTCAACATCTTGGCTCGCTCACTATTCACTCTCAAAATATTCAATGCATTGTTATTAAATCTGAACACCTTAAAGTTTGTATATTTTTCAGTTTGTTTTTTTGTTTTTTACGGTACATTTTAATTTCTCGGTCTTCTTCAGTTTCAGAATGAATGTAAGACTAAAATAAAAACAATAAATGTCTGAGTTGGTATGCCATGTGTCAAAACATAAAACAAAACCGATAAAACACAGAAACCAATAAAGTTCTGAAATAATAATAATAATAAGGGCAAATGATTGTAAGAATTAAATAACAATAACAAGGATAATACTAATGGTGATAAATATGATTAAATATGATGATGATGATGATGATGATGATAATAATAATAATAATATAATAATAATAAATGATAATTTTTTTAAAGTTTAAAATTCACCAGCCCACACTTATTCATAACAACTTCACTATAGCTATTTCCTCCCGTCATACCTACCTACAGTGGCGCATTGCTTATGGGCATACACATGTAGCATAGAAACACACAAGATGACATCACGAACATCAAATGTCACTAAACTGTCCAATTCTCTCATCCCCTCCAAATGTTGTCCTGCATGTTGACAAACAACAGGATATATATATATATTATATTATATATATATATTATATATAAAATGAAGAATGCATCTTCCTCCCTCTTACCTGTCATGACTAAGCTATAGGCTTTCCAATATATTAATATTGGCTCAGTTCCATACTTCTTTTGAAGCTCCAAGACTTCTGTTTGTATGTGGTGGTAGTACTTCTCACGGGCATAGTATACAATACCCCCCTAAGCAACACCACGGTGGGCATTATTTAAAACTTACATCCTTTCTATGTCTGCGGCTATATTTTATCAGTTTCAAACATACCAGCAAAGAACCTGTCACCGACATTTCTTTGGAATCATTAAATTGAATCTTCCTACTCGAAATATAGCGAATTTTACTAAAACTTCTCCAGGGCGATATGTTACAAATCCGTTACTTAGCAACGAGGCCAACTTTCCGCGGGAAACAAAAAAAAATTATTTGCAGTTGAAAAATGGACAAGCCTAAGAAAGTGAGTTAAATGTTGTCTGTTGCCCTTGTCTGTGTTGTTGCCCTTGCCTGTGTTGTTGCTCTTGTCATGTCTCTGTTTATTCGTAGAAAACTAAGAGCAAAGGAGACACTTGGACTGAGAAAGAACTGGCTGGGGCGGCCACTTCCAGCGGCAGGAGCCAGGTTACCAAGGCGACTAGCCGGCTGAAAACCGGAGAGGGGAAGTTGACTTCCTCTGCAGATGGCAAGGCCAAGAAGGCTTCAAAACAGGAAGACAAGAAGAGGTATGGCAGATGGAAATTGTGAAGCTATGCTAGAACATTGTCATGGTGATCAAGTTATACATATACAGCTAATCAGCTAAGGATTAGCTATTTGTAATTCTGATAGCTAACTAAATTGCAAAAACTGTGCATAGTGTCAATCTCACTGCATGTATTTTTATGATGGCCATTCCCAACTACTGCATATATATATATCTGTGTATATATATATATTTATTGCAGCTTTGATATTTTTACTTGAATATTTCCGCATCACGCGAGCGTTCTGTATTCTCCCATATTGTACGGTTTATATTGTACGCTCCTTGTAGCGCGCGCGTAGCGAGTAAAATCAATGAAAATTGTATTGTAACCGGTTGAGAAAAATTTCAAAGAAGCAATAAATCACTTATCACACTCGTCGTACAATATGGGAATGATATTTTACTCTCACGCCACATTTTCACTCGCCTTTGGCTCGTGAAAATATTTTGCGTGCTCGTAAAATATTTTCCCATATTGTACTCTGACTCGTGCTATAAGTATTATATATATATATTTATTGCAGCTTTGATATTTTTACTTGAATATTTCCGCATCACGCGAGCGTTCTGTATTCTCCCATATTGTACGGTTTATATTGTACGCTACTTGTACGCGCGCGTAGCGAGTAAAATCAATGAAAATTGAATTGTAACCGGTTGAGAAAAATTTCAAAGAAGCAATAAATCACTTATCACACTCGTCGTACAATATGGGAATGATATTTTACTCTCACGCCACATTTTCACTCGCCTTTGGCTCGTGAAAATATTTTGCGTGCTCGTAAAATATTTTCCCATATTGTACTCTGACTCGTGCTATAAGTATTATATATATATGTGTGTGTATATGTGTGTATATGTGTATATATATATATATATAATACTTATAGCACGAGTCTGAGTACAATATGGGAAAATATTTTATGAGCACGCAAAATATTTTCACGAGCCGAAGGCGAGTGAAAATATGGCGTGAGAGTAAAATATCATTCCCATATTGTACGACGAGTGTGATAAGTGATTTATTGCTTCTTTGAAATTTTTCTCAACCGGTTACAATACAATTTTCATTGATTTTACTCGCTACGCGCGCGCTCCAAGGAGCGTACAATATAAACCGTACAATATGGGAGAATACAGAACGCTCGCGTGATGCGGAAATATTCAAGTAAAAATATCAAAGCTGCAATAAATATATTTATTGCACCTTTTATATTTTTAATTGAATATTTCCGCATCACGCGAGCGTTCTGTATTCTCCCATATTGTACGGTTTATATTGTACGGTACACTACGCATGCGCGTAGCGAGTAAAATCAATGAAAATTGAATTGTAACCGGTTGAGAAAAAATATCAAGGCAGCAATAAATCACTTATCACACTCGTCGTACAATATGGGAATGATATTTTACTCTCACGCCACATTTTCACTCGCCTTTGGCTCGTGAAAATATTTTGCGTGCTCGTAAAATATTTTCCCATATTGTACTCTGACTCGTGCTATAAGTATTATATATATAATGTGTGTGTGTGTATATATATGTGTGGTCACTGCTCTCACAGAGTAGCCTTACCACTGGCTTTAGGGTAGTATGTAGAACAATTAAGTTGTAACACAAAGCTCTAATCAGTATACTGCAGATATTATAATGTGGAAAATGTGAAAATTAACATAAAATTGAAGTTTTGGAGTACAACCATTTCAGTAAAAGATTTCACTTTTACTCTTAAATTCCATTTAAATAGCAGTACAGTAACTCCCTGGTAACCTATCCCACCACTTCCTCGGGGCCTGATTAGAATTCATTCCTTTAGAATAATGAATATAAAATTTGCTTATTTGGACAGACCATATTTTTAAATGGGGAATAATCTTTAAAGGGGAATTCCAAATTGACCATTTGCAGTGGCATGGCACTGGTTGTGGTAAATAGAAATGATATTGTTGCTGATGTGAGTACAATTTACAATGTAGACAGAGATGTCATTCTAGCAAGAAAGTTTATGATGGACATCAGTGTGGTGCAACTTTTTTATTTAGCTTTTTATAGTAGTGAATAAAAGTTATATTGTGTGTGCTTGCTCACACCCATGAACCGTCCTTGGCCACACCCACAATTTGTCCTAGGTCTCACCCACGAAACGTCTTAGCCACACTCACGTCCTGCCTAACCAATTTATCCTTCATCCCTGCTAATAAACGCCATTCTTGAAAACACACCACTCTTAGAATAATGGCCTCCCTCTGCCGTAATTAGTTTGATCAAGCATAATATAGTAATGTATTATGTTTCTGTAGTATGCTGTAGACGTTCAGATTAGGCACTCTACCAACACAGCCTCTTGGAATTATGCTTTCCTCCATCTTATGATCGTTTATAACTGTCTTAAATTTTCGCACTGAAAATTCCAGTTGGAGGAATAATTCTCACCAATAGCAATCCTTATGAAAAATTTAATGATTGAAGGAGTTATCTGAAGTTTATTATCACAACCTCTGGCTCTATCATGCTTTTGTTTTCAGTTAATTCTGTTCCTTCACCATAACTAAGCTTAGTCTTGCCAGCCAGACCCTTTGAGACCCCTGAATAGTTGGCTAATAGAAAGAATTCTCAGCTTTGTGAAAGGGAATACGGGAAGAGCAGTTTGAGCTTGTTGCTAAGCTACTCATTAAGATCAGAAATCTTTTGAAGTAGCCCACAGCAACTTCTACAGACATAGCCAGTATGCATTCTCTCCTTATCTATATGGTTTCTTTTGCTCCAAAGCTATGATGTAAGGATAGAGGATAAGTTTTACATGTCTGAATGTGGAAAGTAGTCGTCTCTTCTTCTTCTTCTCACTGCTAGTGACATTATCTCCATATCAATAGCCGTACACTACATGCATAGGCTCAGCTACAACCTCCATGATGCATACCAGCTTGCAAAGATATATGACAGGACGGTAAGAAAACCCCGTAAGGTTTAATTGAATTCCACTGTTTCCAAACTGGTGCATTAGATGGAGTCACCAGAACTTCCTATTTTTAGTTAAGGGGCTGTGCGCACCAGACTAGACTAAGCTCATGCATTGCATAATCACGTGATAATTGTCACTCTGGTCTAACGTGTGACATTTCTAATGATGCAGCTTACTAACTACATGAGAAATAGTGTCAGCAAAATTTTTTTTTTACTTGCCATTACTTTAATAAAAACATTAATAGCAAAATGGAATGGTGCCCATATTTAAATATTTCCGGTGCCATATTCAAATTCCATTTATGATACCAATTGCAATTAATAATTGGCAAGGTTAAAGTTGGAGTTTTCTTTGAAAATTTGGCAGCTTCTGAGGATGACGTATGACTTGTATGTTTGTAAGGACAAATTCGGCCATTCAAATGAATTAGTTTTGTCTTTGACCTTGGCTCTCCTTAGCTGAATGGAAGTGGGTGTCAATGGGAAATCCTTTTTTATTTTTAATTCTTGCTTACCCGATGAGGAAATGGTTCCATTTCAGGAACTGTTTAGATCTATAATGATTGTGATGAGATGGTAGTGGTGGTGATGAGGATGATGATGATGTTGATGATAATGATTAATGTACGTAGTATATGACAATAGTACATACATATTAGTAATAATGGTAGTAGTAGTCATAGTAATAATTAGTAGTAGTAGTAGTAGTAATAATTAGTAGTAGTAGTAGTCGTAGTAATAATTAGTAGTAGTAGTCGTAGTAATAATTAGTAGTAGTAGTCGTAGTAATAATTAGTAGTAGTAGTGCCTACAATGAAAGTGATGAGCTGAATGATGCAGTCTATTTATAAAACATGATGCTTTCAGATTATATGGTCTAATGTTCACTTTTTATTTAAATTACTAGTCACAGCATTTTTGTTTTTGTTTTGTTTTTTTGTTGTTGTTGTTGTTTTTTACTTCAATGTACACACAGTGGGCAATATAAGTGTTGACATGGCCAGGTTTTAAATTATATCAACACTCTGTTATGGCTTGTGTATTTGATTAAAAGAAATATTTCTTCTCTCCTTTTCACCACCCTTACACGCCCACCCCAGCAATTACACACGCACACACACTAAAATAAAAGTGTTTGTTCTCTTACAATATGGTGACATACATTAGGAAACTAAAAGCTTTGAATAGCTGCTCACTTAACTTGGATTGTTGTAATGGAATCTGCTCTTCAGAGAAGATGGTATTGGTTTGGTAAGAGCTAGCCCAATGCTATGCATGCATTATCTATAAAGTATTGAGGTTGTCTAATTAAGCAATACGTCTCTTTGCTGATAGTATTGGTGCTCAGGCTTGTGAGCGAAATTAGCAATGAATGTCCACTATATTGTTTGTGAATACTTTTATTTTTATTGTATTGAATTAGTCCTTTATTTCTAACACACTAATATTTATTAATATTTGCTTGCAGATCAGACATGAAAGATTCCCCTAAATCATCCAAGAAAATACCTCGAGAAGCCACAGTTGATGAAAGACTATCAGTACAAGAGAGCACTAGTAGCCCCAGGAAAGTGAGAGCAGGAGAACCTTCGAAGAAGAAGGCCCACTCACGCACAGAAGCAGTCCCTCGGGATTACTCTGGGTCAGTCGGCACTCCCGTGAAAGGTACAAGTAGTAAAAGAGGTGCCGGACTTTTGGATAGCAAGAAACAATCTGAATCTGATCCTGTAGATAAAAGGAAAAATAAAGATAAAGGAAAGGACGGCAAGAAGGAGAAAGATAGGGCTCACAAGCCTGTTGATGAAGAGCCAGAGAAACAGCACAAAAAGAAAGAGAAGAAAGCTGAGGAAAGAAGTGAAGCAGAAGTGAAATCTAAGCCACACAAAGATGAAGGTCACACACCTAAGGATGACAAGAAATCAACATCCAAGCACGAAGAGAAGGGCAAAGAGAAGAGTAGAGAAAAGAGTAAAGATGGAGAATCCAAGAGCGGTCGTAAGAAAGGCAAGCTTGTGGAAGTGATAGAGCCAGTCCAGGACTTGAGTGAGACCATAGAGGAAGAGTTTGAGTATGAAGAAGACTTTGACGTAAGTAATGGGAAAGAAAAGAATTATACAAAATGGAGATAAGGCTATGAAAGTAATTTTAATTACACTGTACTATAGAAAGTGATAAAATACACCAGCACACTTTAAAATTTAATTTTAACCAATAGATAAACATTCTTTCCTACAATTTCCTGTCAGTCTATTTTGTACACTTGTCTTTTGCATTAATCCCTTCATTAATCTGTTGTGATTGTGTCCCAGGATTATGATGAAGAGTTGGAGTCCTCTGATCGCTCCCCATCTCCTGTGTCCATTCCACCAAGTGCTTTCAAACCAAGAGTCAGTCTGACTTCCCCAAATCTGAAGAGGAAGCAAAAAAGTATGTCACATGATGAATCTGACATTACCGACATACTCTATGCTCTCAATCAGGAAAATAAACAGGTAAAGATTGGCACAACAATTTATTTATTTATTTAATTAATTTATTTGTTTATTTATTTACTTATTTATTTATTTATTAACTTACCTACACTCACTTATTTATTTATTTATTTTTGTGTTGTTTATGTTTATTTGTTTTATTTATTGAGTGTCATGTATTGTTGTGTTATCTAGGAGATGATTGTATTTTACTAGATATTGGGGCAGTAATGTATGTCCGTGAATGATCAAGTAAATTTAAATATTTTTAATTCTGTATTGTTTAAAAAAAAAAGCCTGTGAAAGAGAGAGAATACATCGAATGAGTAAAGGAAGGCTGAGAAAGAAATTGTGAAGTGATAAATTAGAGGAGTAAAAAAAAATCAACAATCTTTGAAAAAAGAGAATTTCCGTTGGTCTGTTGGGAGTGAGACTGTAGCATAGCAGTACCCCTAACAGTATAAATACAGAATTGATGTGTTTGTTTGCCGGCTGGTTGTCGTAGCTCAGTGGCAGAGTGTTTGTGCGCTATACAGGTGGTCCTGGGTTCGATTCCCGGTGGCGACCAAATATTTTTAATTCTGTATTGTTTAAAAAAAAAAAGCCTGTGAAAGAGAGAGAATACATCTAATGAGTTAAAGAAGGCTGAGAAAGAAATTGTGAACTTAATAACCTTGCAAAATTATATAATGCTGAAAATAGAGATTGAAATTATATACTAACATTATCAAATACTTCCGCACGGTGAAGATATAGGGTACATATGTGTTGTTTTTTACAGTATGATACATCCATTATAACACATGTGACTACATGTGACTACATGTGACTACATGTGACTACATGTGACTACATGTGGATTTGGACTGTGCTCTGGAATGAAGCAATTACATACTGTGTGTACCTTTATTATTTCAAGATGGCTTTATAGATTCTTTATGGATTCTTAAAATATTTTGTAAGGCTTGTATCAATATGTCTTTTGAGACTATTTGGTATTGCATGTGCCATGTTAGGTGCCTATTTGAGAGTGCCTGCCCAGGTACAAGTGAGTAATATCACCAATCATAGGACCTAGAATCTAGTAATGCAGCATCAGCTAGAGTGATGACAATGAGGACAAAGTCCTTTAGCTGACGTTGACAATGAAGTTGATGGATTGAGAGCTTTGAGTTCTGATGATGGCTTATCATCCTCTGCACCTCCAACCCCTTAACTATTGAACTAGCTTTCTATTTCTCTCTTCTTCTTTTTTAAGCCTGAACAGAGGCACTATTATCAGCCAGAGTTGTCCAGCTTTGCCGTCAACTGTCCATGGGTATTCCTGGGACGCCCACTATAGGGTGTGTCTAATTTCATCTTGTCAATGAACCCAAATAAGCCAAAGAGAGCATTTGTTACAGCAATCTGGGGGATGCTGGAGGCGAAGCACCATTTTGGGTGTACCAGTCTGTGACTAAAAAACACAGAAGGCTAGACGACTATCACCACAAGATGAGTTTCCCTGCAGTAAAAGTTACCACTTTTAATAATTCCCAAAATTCTGAATGTGTACATCCATGGGACATTTGTATTGTCCCATGGTACGATCGATGGCGTTACTGACCAACAACTCTTATCAGCAAGAATTAGTAGGTAGTAGTGGGCAAATTCAATAATACTTTTGAAATTTATTCTGTGGGATTGAAAATACGTCAGGCCTTAATTTTCTGTTCTTTTTCACAGTTGGTGGAATTAGCGAGAATCCGCTAGTGTCGCCATCCACGAATTGGAAATGACGATGTGATATGATGATGATGATGATAATGATGATGACACTCAGTTGTCTCCTGGAAAGAGAACGTCTGACCAGCACCAGCTGTCCAATTCTTCTGCTTTCAGAAGGAGTCATGAACTTTGCTTCTGCTAGAAGAAGTAGCTGTACCAGCAGTCTCAAAGAAAAGCCCAGAAAAGAGGACATTGTGGTTTAGAAAGTTTGTAGTATTGTTGTTGTTGGCTTGTTTTGTGTTTTGTTTTATGAATAGCTAATGTAGTGTTAGATATTGAAACGTTAATTAAATTTTAATATTTATTTACATTTGTTTGTTAAATTAGTTTGTTGTTTACATTCTTGTTTGGTTCTCATTTACTTCAATATCTCAGATGTATTGCAATATTTTGTTTGTTTGTTTGTTTTGACATATAGGAGCTTTTGGAAATGATAGAACTAGACATCGTAGAATTCACTTTGTTTGACCTCCCACCTTTGTCGGAGTATGAACTCTACGTGAAAAAGTTTGGTTCCGACACGTCACGGCAAATGGCCATACAAACAGGTGAAGACAACTTGGATCAAGATATCCAGACCGACCCCATATCTAAGTCCAATGTCTGGGTCCAATGGCCCCCCACGGATTTCAAAGGATACGGGAGAGAAGATGATGGAGACAGTGGAGATAGCAAAGGAGGGGCTAGAGGCGGGCTCAAGAGGACTCTATTCAACTGGCACTTTTCTGAAGAAACGCTGACAGGTGAGATATTTTCACACCCCCATTCACTTGCAGCTGATACACTCACCCCCTCTTATCCCGGCACCTGGGACCTGAGGTGGCCCGTATCTCACATTGCCCTTTACTCAGGACTCGACAAGTTTTTTCTTCTCTTTCTCCACTACACGGTGAACCAAACTTTTTCGTAAGTTTCATCATGGCTTTTTTTTTCAAGCTTTTGCAGCAGGTCCCCGCTTTCACTTGCACCCTCAGTAGGCTTCTCTGCAACTCTCTGGGATTAGAAGTAACTGGCTTGTCTGCGTGATTGGTATGTTCATCAATTGCAAATTTGTGATGTAAGATGCTTAGTGATTGGCTAACTTGAAAGAGGCATGCCTGGGTATACAACGTCCAGATAAAGGGGATTTGAGTGTACACACTTCTATTTTGCACTTGTACAGACTGCAGTAGACTGCATTGAATGTGAAAATATTCTCTTATTGTGTATTGCACGTTAACTCCCAGTATGTGCAGGTTTTTTTCAATGGCAGAAATTTGACTTGACACAACCCTCCTGAAAGATATGGATACATTTACCAGCTAGAATTAAAAATTTGATATTCTGTTAGTTTTTTACAATTCTAGTTTTTGCTGTGAATTAAGCAATTTTCAAAATGCACGAGCGTGCAGTACTACGCCTTCTATCCTAGATTGATCAGTACGTAGTCATTCATTTGAAAATATATGAGACCTTTGAAAGTTGTCACACTTGCTTGGCTGCTTTTAATTAACCTCTCAAAAATCATTAAAAATTACTACAGCACGGCTAATTTGGTATCCTGGATATCTTCATATATTAATTGAAGTATTAAGAAGCCCCTGTCATTTTAGATATTAAATATTATTTGTCTTTTTCTCTTTTTTTTTTTTTTTTTTTTTTTTTTTTTTAACTAATTCAATTGTAATTACTGCTAGGTGGGGGGGGGGAGGGGGTATGGCTTTTAGTATTTTGCACTACACAATTTTGGTTAATAGGAAATACAAGATGCTGTCTACCCTTACACTTTTCCAAATTGTTTAAATTCAGGTCCACTAAGGTGTCACTTTTTCACATCTCAGTGTTTACTGTTTGACACGAAAATAATAAAATCTTAATTCTAAACTGTTTGATATGCTACTGTAATTAATGCTATCAAATGAATGTGTTTATTTAATAAGTTGTTTAGTTTACTTAATAAGTTATGTTTACTTTTGGTATTGGTACTGTAATTTACACTATTTAAATTCTTGTAGGTGTGCTCGATTCTGCTGGAAGAAAACCTTGCTTCCCAAAACAAGGCAGAGTCCCAGACCCAATCTCCATTCCCATTCTGTACGGATCAGTTCCTGTTCCAGAATTCCCCACCAATTCTGAAAGGTTTGAACTCTCATATATGTAGTCTACTTGAGCTGACATCATTCAACTACTCTAAGCACTTGAGGAAGAAGTTATGTAGTACTCATTGTGTGAGGCTGGAATTTCCTCCTCTGGAGTAGTTATGAGAGATGAAGTTGTTAAAATGTTAACATATCAAATTAGGTTTTAATGAGTAGAGAGAATGTCTGATATCACTGGTTATGAGATAAAGATCCGCTGACGTACGGTTTCTGACCTACAGCATGTAGTAGTATTGCTAGCTATAGCTAGCATTGCTATACCTTGAGTATCTTCAGTGAGGAGTGATTGATTGCCTAACTTGTATGTATAGCACATATATTATATTATGAACTGAATGCTATATTAATGATAGCAAATCACTAATTTAGGCCATGTGATTTGTTTTGTTTTTGTGCTTAAACATTTTGTTGTGCAAATTGCTGTACGTTATCGTGCTCATTTTCTCTTTGATCACTACTATCAATGAGTTTGTTTCATCACTAGTGTCCATTCCCAACCTGTCTAAGATAGTCAAGTAAACGTCCTGTCATTATTTCGTCTCTTTTTAATTGCTTGCGTAATGATCAAAGCCGATGGTGGTACCTAGTGCAATTATGAGGAAGTATCAGGATACACATCATTCATTGCTCATTACTAACTTGCAATTAATCTTCTTTCATGAAATGCCACTTGACTTGTTGACAGTTCATTTTGTTATCTTGCTGTGGAGTTGATCCCTTAATTAGTCTGGCTAATAACAAATATGCATTTCTGTTTTTGTTTTATCATTCTTGTGGTCCAGATTGTGGATTCTACAAGTAATATTTATTTCAATTATCTTATCTACTACAAAAGTTACATCTTTACATAACTAGGAGTTAGATGCATTCCCTCTTCTTCTTCTTCTTCTTTTTTTTTTAATTTAATTTTTTTTTTTTACAGAATTAAAAAAGAAGACGTTAGGCACTCAACGAGAATTGAACCCACTACTTGCTTAATGGACAAGGAAACTTCTGATGAGTATAAGAAAGCTGAGAGAAATTGTTAACTAGGAATTAGTATGGAATGAGCACGGTTCTGTGACTATCAAATAAGTACCTCCTTACCCCCCGCCCCCTCTCCCCCGCCCCCTCTCTCTCAGAATGATCTCCTTACTATCCTTATTGTAGGCAAAAGCTTTAATTGATACACTTCCATCTTTCATTACCCGGTATTAGTTGCCATGGTATTAATTGCTGTGGTTTGCTTGTATTGATTGTGTTTTATCTCCAGGCTGGTGGATGTCTGCTGCAGAGTTCAGTCAGTGCAAAGACCACCTCATTATCACCTCTTACACCAGACAAGGTGACACCAACAACAATGACCATGCCTTTATTGGTGTGGTCTGTGTATGGAATTCAAAGGCTCTATTTGGACCCAACATGTATGTTTCAAACACAACAAATTAAATGAATTATATACGCAGCTGCTAATTCTGACCCCCCACCTAACATGGTATGTATGACATCACAAATTATGTCCTGGTAACTATTATTAGGTTTGGATTCCTGAGTCACTAGTGATGTCACTGTCTGATATGTGGAAAGTCTGGCTCGGCACCTTGGGTTGAAGCAGTGACAGGGAATACTTAATTAATTGAAAGGCAATAGGATCCCCTTTATGGGTTACAGGAATGCATCATCACACGAGCCTTGAATGTGTGTTGAATTGCAGTCCATGTGTGAAAATAAAATAATGTTGTGGTGTGACCACACATTTGTCATGTCATGCTGTGGTGTGACCACACATTTGTCATGTCATGCTGTCATGTGACCACACCACAGCATTATTTTATTTTTATTTTATTTTATTTTCATTATTTTATTTTCACACATGAAAACATACATCATCACACATTCAAGGCTCGTGTGATGATGCATTCCAGCTACTAAATTCTAGGAAAACAGAAGAGAGGTTGTTAGAAAGGTCATTAATACTTGCCTTTATGACTCCTGCTCTTTTTTTTCCTGAGCCATTTCTTATTCTCTTCTTTTCAACTCTTTTTTGTCATGGATTCCCAATTTCTCCCTATCTCTCCTGTTTCTCGGGTTCTCTGTTCTTCTATCCATGATTGTCGACTTACAGGCTATGTAGAGCTACTGCCTTCTCCATTGGTTAATTCACCTGCTTTTAGCTACAATGATAGTCCTTTCTAATTTCTAGGTCACGCTTTACCAACTGGACTCTGCTCATGAATTATTCATGAATACACACACCATCGTCGTTACTGGCACATAAGCGCACTATGATTAAATAGATAGTACGTTAACAAGTATTGCATAGTTGACACATTCTCCTTCTCTTTGTCACCTATTTGCACTTGGAGTATAATGATTATTGTGAGTATTATTACATTCACATACAAGTATAAACTTAGTAGCAAATTTTCTCATTCTAACAGCCAATATTATGTATGTTCATTAAAACTTAATATAATATTGGCTTTTAGAACGAGAAAATTTGGTATTATTATAATAATTTCAGCCAACAATGACTGAATAAAAGTATGAGCTTGCATGTACATGTATATTATATGCATGCGTACATGTTTATACCACATGTGTGTGTATGTAGGGTGTTGTTGGCCCACTCTGCTACAATCTGCTGCTGTTTGAGTCCCCTCAAGTCAACTCTAGCCTTTGCCGGTTGTGAGGACGGCTCAGTTGTTCTGTGGGATCTCAGGGAACCTGTCTCTCTCCACGAGCCTCTCAATCCTGAGACTCGCTTCATGGGCAGATTCCCCACATTCTGTACCGGTGAGGGATTAGTTGATGTACATCACAGCAGCATGGTAGGGGGTTGGATGAATATAATATATAACTGACTATTAAGTCAGCAATCTGCCCGTACCAACAACCCTGTACCAAACTGGCTCAGCTAATGAATTATTCATGAATGCACACACTGTCATTGCGTTGATTTTTTTCTCACATACTTTCTCAACCCATGTATGCATGAGAATACATACCCCATTGTGTTGGCAGTCCTGATGACACTTTACCAACCTGGTGCTGATATGCTTTACCAACTTGACTCAGCTCATGAATTATTCATGAATACACATCGTTTGTCATTACTGACAAACAAACATAGATGGGGAAGTTAAACTTGTTACAACCCACATTTACCACCCACGAACCCCTCCCTTTTTTTTTTGTAAGTGTTGTTTTTGTTGTTATGATACAATTCTCTTCCTTTTATCGTGCTCTAAAATATACTGCCCTTTAATCCCTCCCTTCCTAATAGTCTATGTGTTGATATACCCTTCACTTCTCTTTGTTATGTTATATATTCCTGTAATCTCCATCGGCTCTACTGACTGCACTACTATCTCTACAGCTGGCATCCCACAACTGTCCAGCCATCAGTCTCCAGTGCAATGGATTGGAGTACTATCCATTGATGATCAGTCTGCTACTGCATCATCCTCCCCATCCTCTGAGAAGTTATCTCGCGGGCTGACGGACCCTGACTGGACTGGGGATGAAGACTCTGCTAGTATTGGACTTTCATTCCAACTAGCGTCACTGGACCTGTGAGGGAAGATTTTGGTCTTTCTGATACACCTACTCCGTTACCTGTTCTCACTTGTTGCATGCACCACTTCACACCTTGGCGGCCTTTAGTATTAACATATTGACTTTGGTAATCTTGACTAGCTCTGCCTTCAACGCTGCTGCTGTTGTAACTAGTTTGTGTATTAATAGAACCAATGAGTGTAATTTTTTTCAAAGGTGTAGAGCACACACTCTACTGGGGCCACCCCAGGTGCCTAACCTTGATTGCACTACAAAAATTTAAATTATCTCTATTGAATTTATGTAGTAAAATTGAATGTCAAAGAATGTAATATTTGTTTAATGCTTCAAGCAAGTTTGATAGTCTTCTGAGATTTAAAAAAAATTCAACTTTTTTTAACCATGTCTATTGCCTCTTCAGAGAAGTATAATAATAACACTAATCTTTGCGCTAGCCACACCCATCGCACCTGAGCTCATAATGTTTATTTAAGCCACACCCACTAGCTACTTTGGTGATGATATTTAAATTTGCCACACCCATACCTGTTCATACATAGTAACTGATCGTGCATTAACAGCATTGTCTGTCACGTGATGTTTGTGTGTGTGTGCGTGTATGCGTGTGTGTGTGTGTATGCATGCGTGTGTGTGTGTATGTGTAGAAGTGGGATTCTGAAGCTCTGGGTTGTGGTGGAACTAACAGCTGCTGACCCGTTTGGTTCAGACTCTGACCTTGGACTAATGCCAGGCGGGCGAGTCAAACTTGTTAAGAGTGTTACCATTGATCTATCTTCACTGCCAGGACAAAGGTCAGCTGCTCACATATACGTAGCGATGCATGTACATATGAGGGAGTGAAAATATGTGTTGTTATTTTGTTAAATGTGGTGTTTGATTCCTGGTTGGTTGTGACTGGGGTTTGATCCCAGGTGACAGCCAAACATTTTTAAAGTACAGATGTTTCCATCTCACCAATTATTTTGAAATGCACACTTAAACGTCTAAGTGGGTGTGTGGGTGTGTAACCACACCCACCCATCACTCCACTGAGCTGATTCATAGCACACACGAATATTGTCCAAAATCTCCACTGCCATGCCTGAAGTGTCTGAGATATATTCGTGGGTAGTGGAGGTTGAAGTAGTGTTATCTCTCTAGTGGCAGACTAAGCAGCGTTCTCTTTCTGTTTATACTACAATATATAATATAATTTTATCTTACGTGACATTTCTGCTTATATCTGCATATTTCTCTTCTATTTGATGCACACTTTATTAGCTGATATGATACTATATTGTATATAGTACGTAGGTGGGGCTATTTCATGTAAATAATTCTGCTTTTGAAATCTCAAGATTCAGTGACGCAATGAATGAAATTATGATAGTGAGTTTTTCAAAGGTTTAACCGTTTTTGTATCTGTGTGTGTGTGTGTGTGTGTGTGTGTGTGTGTGTGTGTGTGTGTGTGTTTACAGTGGTATACCGTGTGAGGTTAACTCCATCCAATTCCATCCCAGGGATACCAACCATATTTATGTGGGAACAGGAGCAGTAAGTTTCATATGAGATGTGGGTGTGGCCTAGTCTGGCCCATGGACACACCCATATTCTCTTGTATATTAAGTTTATAGCCTGAATTTTATAATCTGCCATTAGTCTTTTAGTAGTGCCATAGGCTAGCTAGCTACATCAACATGCACACCCTACTCCCCTCCAAAGTAAGACAATAGAATTGAGTATTTAATGGGATGGGAGCCCTAATTCTAGCCCTGAAAATACGCTTTATTTTATACAACTTCTTGTAATCGTGCAATTCTGATGCGCTATAGTATTAATTGATAATTCACATACTGTAAGTCAAGGATATGTCAAACCTTTTAATAACAGCAAGGATTTTAATAGTTCTGTCACAAAATGTCATATTGTCTTGTTAATGCACCATATGGTGTACATGTTGATCCAATGAAGTTTCATTAGCTGTGTATGTATGTATGTATGTATGTATGTCTGTAGGGATTTGTTTCCCATCACACCAGATATGGTCAGAGAGCTATTCCCAGCAACTACTACCCGACAGACGGCAGCCCTAGTCCCCTGGACGTGTTAATGAGTGCTAATGCCAGTGCAGTGACCAGCATTAGCTTCAGCTTGCAGCAATCCGATCACTTCCTGGCCGGCTGTTCTGATGGTTCCATTCGACTGCACCACATCAAGAGAGGTGCAAGCAAGCATGTCGAGTTGTTTAGGTTTAAGCCTGTATTAAATTTTCCTAATATACACGTATATATATAATATATATATGTATATTTATATTGTCATGAATTAATTGCTTCATGAATTGCTGATTTTTTTCATGGCCCTGTGTGAAAGTTTGTTGAGTTACCTAGTTAATCAATTAACTTGAATACAATTTTACTGGGGGGTGATCGATACTGAGTAATTGGTACTGATACTTCCCAAGGAAACTAGCCTGTCCATACTTTATGGTATCAAATGTCACACTGACATCCCTTACCCAACCTGCAATGCCAAAATTGTCCTTTACGTCTAATTTTTGGTCAAAATTTATAAGAATTCAACCTTTGTGTGAAAATGGTAACAATATTTTAAACCTGTGTGTGGTATTTATTAACTTGAATATGTTCCTGCAAGATATGGTGGCTGTCTACCCCTTGCAATAGCTACAGTAGATCAGCAAGCTCATTTAGTAAATGGAGAGCCAATTTACTATATGTACTATGAGATAGTTTAACAATAGTTAGTGGGGCAGCTGCTAGCATGAAAATAACTCTGTTCACCTGACTTAGCGTTTATACACTACCTTATTTTAGCCCTGCGATACGCTTTATATTAATCAACTTTATATAATCATGCAATTCTGATGTGATATAGTATTTGATAAATCATACAAGTCAAGAATGTCAAACCTTTCAAATAACAGCAAAAGTTGTATTAATAGTTCTGTCACAAAATGTCGTATTGTCTTGTTGAAATAAACCCATGTGGTGTGCATGTTCATCCAATACACTACCTGGATACTGTACCTTCCAAAACATGTTTTTAGTGTTGGTCAATTTAAACTAGAAAAAATATAATATAGTCGCTCTTAAAAAAGTTGGTAATGTTGGTGTGACAATTGGTTATTTCTAGTTTCCAATGTTGTAGTTATACTTTGAGTATTGACAGATTCTGTTTCATGTCCTGCCATCGCATTCACACAATGACTTGTTATAATAATAATCTTTACAATATGCATGAGCAGTATCAGTATGTAGTAGTACTGATTAATTAGGTTCAAATAACGTACTTGGTATCGAGGGGGAAATATCTGGTATATCGCCCACCACTGATTTTTTACCAGATTTTATGAGACTCTTTACCAGATTTTATGAGACCCTTTACCATATTTACATAAGCTGACTTAGATTGACAGCTAGTTAATTGGCTGCACTCTGACCTCTGGTTAGTTGTGTCTCTGAATGCACAGTATGACTGTCACACTGATGTTGTCATGACAACCTGGGTAAGGTAATATTATTTTCATCGCTTTTCCTATATATCACTTTGTAAAAATGTTCTGTTTGAATGGCCAAATAGCACGTGCCAGTAATATATCACTAATTGAAATGCAGTGGAACCTCTGATAGTGAACTCTCTAATGAGCAAACCACCTCAATTTAACAAACTTTCCACTTGACCCCTACAATAGAATAAGTATTGCTAATCACCTCTTAAATCAAACAACCTCTTATTTGTGAATTGGGAGCCTCGTCTCATATTGTTCTCAGTTCGGAGGTTCTGATATACATGTACAAATATACATATGTTTAGGGTATAATAAATTGCCATATAGGTCCGTGTTAATGTTGGGTTATTACATCCCATCATTATTAGTTAAATTTGTACTTGATAGCATCATTGAATGATTATATCCCATATTTCCAGCTTCTCCGTTGCATGTCATACCCACCTCCACTGACAGTGTCGGCATCAAAACTATCCAGTGGGTGGAGCATTGTCCTGGCATAGTTCTGGTGGTTGACCACGCCTCCAAGCTATATATGTGGTGAGCCTTAGGGAAGTGGATTACATTAGGGAAATGCAATAGCTCTGTAGAGTGTAATTATAGCTGGCATATTTGATCACGTTTCAGTGGGAGGAAGAGACAAAGGGTGTTTATAATTGTAGTGTACATTTTTTTTGTGGTACGTTTTTTTGTTTCCTTTTGCCTAAATTTGGTCACATAGTTGCTAGGATTAGTAAGTTTCATCATATTGCCATTTCCTATAATGTTCATTCCAATTACCTGTCTGTAAGAAAAAATGGTTTTTCTCATACTATAAATTTTATCCTCAGTGTGCCAGGAGTGTGTACATGAAACATCCTGATTCATTACCACTAGAATGTTTCACATTAGTTTGTTTGCAATTACATAGTTCTATTGGAACTTTTTTAAATCTTGGATTCGATTTCTTCGTGTATTTATACTCGGGGGCATATAAATGAAAATATACACTGCATTTTGTTTGTTTGTTTTGTTATTGTTGGGGGGTTTTTTCCTATTTTTTGTATTGTAGGGATCTGGTGGAGAACGACGCACATCCAGTGTTCACCAAGCAGTTGGCAACTGAGTAAGTCCTTATACCAACTGACAGATTCTATTGAAGGATTTGGTAATACATAATACAAATTCCTACCAAGAACGTTAGCTAATGCTTGCAAGATTTTTCAGGGTATTTTTTTTTTCCCTCAGCAATATTCCCTTTTTAGTGAATGCCAACTCCCACCAGGGGTTCAGTTAGGGATGGAGGCAGGGAGGAGGGGCGCTTGCCCCCGCTTAAAGTCATGCCCCCCCCCGCTTGAAAATATTCTTAAAATTTTGTTATCTTAAAGCAAAGTTGAATAAAGAAGGTGATCGCAAATGCTTAAATCTGAAGTTATTGCTGCTCTAATAATCGTCTTGGTAATTGAAGCCCATCTCCACTTCCATCTTAATTAAGTATGAAAGTTATGACCCCCTTGAGATAGCGCAAGCTCAATTTCATCCCCGCCCCCTTAAATTAATTCCTGAATGAACCCATCTCACTGTGTCTCACTGTTCTGAGAATTCAGAAACTTCTATTCCACATTCCACTGATCTCTGTGTGCATGTGCAGTGTGTCGTGCTGCAGGTTGAGTCTACCAGTCCAAGGTTCAGTCTTCCTACTCCTGGGGTACAAAAACAGTTCAGTAGAGCTTCACGCCCTCAAGCCACTCCCACAAGAACTCAGTGAGAGGCAACGTTTGCTAACTAATTATTTGACAGGTTTAATGTAACATTGTAACACATGCTTTTAATATCACTCTGGATCAATTCATTCTACTTATTACACATCAATATAACTGCACGGATGTCATACCAATGTCCATATAACCAATCAATTATTTATTAATTTTTATGAATATTATTATTATTTATTATTATTATTATATATTGTTATAAACAATAATAAATATTATATTATTATTGTTATAAATAATAATATTATTATTACTATTATTATTATGCAAATTGCGACCTGAATGAGGTGATTATAATTGATAGCAGAACATTATGGTACTACAGTTGCTATGCAGCGGAGCTTCATAAGAATGCCCCCATGTGACTGGAAATTAAAAAAAGGAAGAAAAAAAATAGAATGAAAAATACTTTTAAAAAAGTAAAAAGCTGATGAGGATGCATTATGTATTTTAGATGCCAAGCAGTTGATCTATTGAGTCATGCGTATATCATGAGGAGGAAGCAGATGAGAAGGTGATAATTGGTGTGAAAATGATTCAGAGGAGAGTGCAGCAGTGACAGATGGTGCGCCGATGGTGAGAGGTGTGAGGGGGCGGGGTGTGTGGAGGGAAGAAAGCGTGAACTTTCATGTCCTTCCTTTGTTGCTGCAATAGAAGAAAAAACAAAACATTGGGTATCGTATCCTAGGCAACTGAACTCTATACAATCAGTAGTACATTACGGAGGTGTAACAATATTGTAGCTGGCAATTCTTTTAGGGGAAACTTCCACTAGGGGAAAAAGGAAATTCCAGGTTCCTCCACCCCCACCCCTCCCTCCAATGATGTGGTAAAATATTTTTTTTGGTTGGTTGATTAAATAAAGGAAAGCAAATTTGTTTTTTTTTTGTTTTTTTAATCTATGACCATCACAAATAAACTTCTCAGCCAATTAACATAGTTGGCATTGATGTAACTATGTAACCCAGGCAGGATGTGTTCACAAAGACTGGCACCAACCCAGGTGTGCCAACTTCATGGCCTAACGAGGGGTCACTATTTGAACTGAACTGGCCTCCCTGTAATTACCAGTTATAATTAGTTTTATACAGGATTAGTAACAATCCTAATTTATAAGCGAATCTGGTAATTTCAGGTCAAACTGTTCTTGAAGGAAGAGAAAAACAACAACAGCAAGTCGATTTATTGATTACTTGTAAAATTGGAATATTTGAGACCTTAGCTGCTTACAGGTAGAGCCAGACACTAATGCAGACAGGTATATTGTTATCTCATATGAATTTTCCTGAGCAAGGCATAGTCATCACCAATAGACCACAACACAACTGAAGGGGGTAAGGCAATGGGAAATGGATAAACCAGTCTAGTGGTTTCTGTAGATACCAAACACATCACTGGGAAGAACTTCTGAAGTTACAAGGAGAGATCATGTTTTATTAAAGTCTAATTCACAGAAGTTCTATTCATGCATATGATTTCATTACATCATCGAACAGGAGGGGCTGAAATTAAATACCTCACTGAATAGGCAAGCAGTTTCGAGAGGAGATAGTATGTTGCACCTTGTACTCTCACTTTCTCACACTTTTAATAAAAATGCGGTTCTTAAAACAGAAAAATACATTGATGCTTAATAATTATTTTCCGTCTAAATTATCAATTATTAACTTCACATTTAAAATTTAGTCAGCAATTTTCTGATTTTTTTTTACCTCTAGTTTATGAATGGCTGATCTAGACACCATTTGACAGTCAAATATCTCCAGACGTTTCAAATGTTCGCAGTTTCTACACAACACATAACAATGAAAGATAAGCATCGAACTAAACCAATCAAGTGTTACAATGAGGCGTGAAAAAATCACACATGTGGAAAAAATCCCAACGATACAGGTGCGACATTCTAAATGACAGTGCGGTGTAGACTACTACCTCTAGAAGGATCGCTTTGAAAATTAATCTAATAAAAATGCTGAATGCACAGTTCTGACCGGGCAGACATAATCACAACCAACACACATGCACGAGATATACAGGCTTGCCTAAATCGAATTACTTGTTAATACACTCTGACCCTCCTCCACTGAATTCTTCAGCTGTTGAATGATGACCAGGTGATTCACAGATATGGTGGGAGAGTTGCATCTTGCATTTTCCAGCTGAGTAAGCCGTGCCGATTAAAAAGGATGTTGGGAATCGTTGTTGCCATGGCATCCACATACGGAAAACATCGGCACGTTTGTGCATGTGTGTGTATGTCACCCGCATAAAAATAGAAGTTTGTTTCTTGGTTAGAACTGTTACATCCTGTTGCTATGACAACAATAAGGAGCCCGTGCTTATGTTTAATATTTAATATTGTTTATATGTTTGTTTGTCTGATCCCCTATATCACAAGTTAAACCTTTCAATGGCCATTCAAGCTAGCCCAGCTATTTGTATGCATTTCACAATAGGACGTACATACGTGGCATGTAGGCTTCAATTCTTGAGTAGAACTATCTGATGCTGCTGATGTTTATTAAGTTTGGATTTTATATAAATAACTAGCACAAACCCTTGCAGTGTACTCTCACTCCAGCTATTGACTAACTGACTGGGAGCTCAAACTAGGCAGGTACACTATGCAGGTGTTGAAATAAAAATATCGTAATCATCTAGTGCTCAATTTTCAAGATATGAGGATGAAGTGGAGGGTTCAAAATGGAGAGTGCACGAGTCTCGATGAAATCATGTGATGTTTGCATTCATACATCTGCTCAGTGTGGATGCTCAATGAAACCGGATCTGCTTGGACCGGCAGCCATTGCACCAACTAAACCAATGTCTGTATTTGGCCTTGTCATAATGTTGCGCATGTATGTACACTTGATTCTCTCACAGGAAACCGGTGAAATTCTGATACCGGTAATCTGTTCCAATCGGAACCTCGCGATATTATTACTAGTACGAGAAAAGACTGTAATTTAATTTCAGAGAAGTTCCGATTAACACTGAACGCTAATAATTAATTTCTATTCAATGTATACCGTACACACCTAATTAGCTAAAACAATAGTTTACTACAAAACAACAACAAATACCACCAGTTTGTTATATACTACTGTCCATCCCTTACCCTTTACTATAGTATATATAGTCTTGCCTCTAATCCAGCCCAACCGCTCACACGTCCCCCACCCAACGGGTTATACTTACCTGAGCATCTCAAGGGCATGGTCAGTGATGAAGGGACAGTTGTCTAGCTCCAGTACAGTGAGGGTCTCGCTGCATGCTGCATTCACAAGATGTCTGATACCAGTGTCTGTGATACGCTCGCAATGAGACAACGCCTACACACAAACACAAACAAAAACATAATGATAAACAATAGCACACAATCTAATCGAGTTGTTAATCTCTTGTTAATGTATAAGTTACAAATTGTCTCTTCGTTGGAACGCTTGTTTGTAAGTCACCATGGTATGCCATTGGAAAAAACAGCCACAATAAAACTAATTCATTCTGTGTTTGACAGCATAGGAATGCCCCTTAATTACCCCTTAATTAACAGTATAAATACAGAATTGGAGTGTTTGTTTGCCAGCTGGTTGTCGTAGCTCAGTGGCAGAGCGCTTGTGTGTTATGCAAGCGGTCCTGGGTTCGATTCCCGGTGGCGACCAAATATTTTTAATTCTTATTGTTTAAAAAAGTCTGTGAAAGAGAGAGAATACATCTAATGAGTAAAAGAAGGCTGAGAAAGAAATTATGAAAAGTAAAGTTCCTCCCACACCCCCCACCCCTGAACTAATAGCTAGTAATTAACAACTGTTCCCTAAAGATATCTGCATATAGTTTTTATCATAGTGAACACATTTTGTGCAATGGTAAACGAAGCCAAACTCCTGCCCTGCCCTCACCCTACATAACTATCCACTGTAGAACTCACCAGCTTCTGCATGTTGGGACAGCGTAGAGAGAGGTGTGACAAGGTGTTATCAGTAATCTAAAAATAAAGGAAACCAATTCACTGCTAATTACACGCACTACCGGTTTCAATAAATGTGCACGCTTAACAAACCTACGGCTCCTACGTGTTGGAGGATTAATTAGAGGAACTGTGCTAAGAGGTTTTTTACCTTTGATCTGTTGTAGGATTATGGGGAAAGTATTTCAGATGAGATTGACAGGTGCGTGTGTGTGTGTGCATGTGGGCTCGTGGTGAAGGCAATTATAGGATGGATTAATTGGGTAATGGGTGGATTTGCTGCAGTATGCATGCTACATCATGTGGAATGCCAATGGAGTTTATTCTATTAATGAATAAGAACTCAAAACTGGAACAAAACTGCAGTATTGTAGGATCCCGAGACTGTTTCTAAGAAATATTATCTTCTCCTCATAATTGGTTGTTACCGGAGATCAATTGAACTGAACCCAAATATTCTCCGTACTAATCAAATTGTCCTTATTTTATAGATTCCCCACGTACCAGGACACACTCTTCCAAGTCCATATGCTGCAGCTTGTTGCAACCCTAATAGGAAATAAAGATAGGAAGGAATGAATGCATGAAAGTATAAAGGAATGAGTGAATGAAGAAATGAAGAAATGAATGAATGAAGAATGAATGAAGAAAAGAAGAATGAATGAATGAAGAAATGAAATAAATAAATAAAGGAATGAATGAATGAATAAAAGAAATGAATGAATAAATGAATGAATAAATGAATGAAAAATAGAAAAATGAATAGATAAAGAAATAAAGGAATGAATGAATGAAGAAATAAAAGAATGAATGAAGAAATGAAAGAATGAAGAAATGAATGAATGAAGAAAAGAAGAATGAATGAATGAAGAAATGAAAGAAAGAAATAAAGGAATGAATGAATGAATAAATGAATGAAGAATAGAAAAATGAATAGATGAAGAAATGAAAGAATAAAGAAATAAAGGAATGAATGAATGAAGAAATAAAAGAATGAAGAAATGAATGAATCAAGAAATGAGGAAAAGAATGAACTAACTAACAGTTCCATTACAAATCAACCTATCACACAACCAATCCTCACTCCTCACATTAGACAATGCTAGAAATCCTGAGTCTGTGAAGTGGGAGCATCCTACTGCTTCCAGTAGGCGGAGCTCTGAGCAGCACGCTCCCAGTTTTCTGAGCATGGCATCTGTGAGGTCTTCACAGCAGGAGATGCTTAGATTCTCCAGCTTACTGCAGTTCTCACACACAGACTTCAGACCTTCATCCGTGAGCGTCTGAAATAATGACAAACAATAAAAAAAATTTTTACCATGATTAACACAAAGCAATAAAATCTAAGTTCAAAATTAAGTTTTAAATAAAACATTGTTAACTATACATACATACAGGGGAAATGTGCAGGTTACAATACCATGTGGAAGTCTATAGCTATAGGGTCTACACAACCGAGAAGCGAAGGCCCAAGGATAGTGTGAATCCCATACTGACTGAACAGAGTGGTGTAACCGACTTGTACCATGGCTAATGCTAATCCAGTTCATGATATACGTTGGTATAGATAAAGCCCTAATGCTAAAGCTAATGATGTACTATAAGTTTCGTAACAATTTAAAATTTAATTCAATTTATTATGCAATCTTCAACGGTTTTCTGTAGAAGGGATAAGCTATATGGAATGAAATAGTTAGGCCTCAAGCTCTGTCATACCATCTGATCATTGCGCCATGTTGCAGCTACATACAGTCGATTGTCCGTTGTGTTGCCGGTGGTCACAAACAAAGTCTCAGAAATACATGTGGTAACAAGACCCATACTATAGTGCTAGTGATTATAGTGCATGCATGCCGTATTCCCTGGACAGATCTGCCTACTTGACTACGTGCTCGAGTAATCGAAACATCTGATGGATTATAATTGAGCTGGAATCCAAGCAATGCAGGTAGAATGCAAGACTGGTCCACCGACTAATAGAGGATATCTTTAGCTTTAATTTCAAACTAGTCTGGGCATTTACTTTAGGAGCAAATACGATGAAATGTATAAATCAGAAAAGTGAAACAAACCATAACAAAGCAACAATAACAACAACAACTACAAACCACCAAAGTGCTATAGCACTTCCACGTGTAGCTATAATTATCTCTGCAAGTAGGTGGCAAATTTCACAATTAATTCAATTGAGTTTTGACAAAGGGAGACAAAAGCAATTAACTAAATAAAGCCACAGATTAATATCCATAACTACTAATGGATCTATTGACTAGATGGCGACAGATTGGTTGGACAATCATTTCACACCGGCAGGCTCGTTAATCGCTAATTAATGCGAGAGAGAATAAATGCCCCACAAGGATTTGTACCGAGATATATCCCAGTTGAGATGACGAGCTATAAATTAAATCATGAAATAACAGATGGAAATATAACACACACGGAACTAGTTGTCTTTTGTTTCTTAGTGATGCGAGCGTAAAGCTTAGCAATAGGTGATGCTGCTTTGGTGTGAATAATTGCCTTATAAATCTGCTTGCTTTCTGTAACGTCACGAAGACCATGATTTCGTGAGGTTTACTGAGAATTGGAATTGAAGTTTCACATTAAGAGTCTGTCTTTATCTGAGCAACACATCTGAAGAGACATAAGTATATCTCCATGCGATCAAGTCCTGTAAAATACTACTCCATCACAACAGCTCTATTCATCAGTAAGCCATGGAGCTATTCCTCAGCAAGCACATCTGTGATGTAGCTGGAGGGAAGGACGCGGAATCCAAAGAATTTATGAGCTCATAATCCAGTCGTTCCATACATGTTAATAATTCATTTGTACGTTGTCTCTGCAACAAAAAATTAACTTAAACTGGCCAGTATTATTTATTCTGATATATACATACTTCTTTTATATTGTATTTATTTGTGGGCAAGATGAAATGTGGTAAGTGGGCAGAGTAAAGTATTAAGTGGGCGGGGTGAATTACTGCTTTAATTGGCAGGGTGAAATATGTATACAACAGGCTGATGTGGGCAGGGTAAGCGGGCAGGTTGATGTGGGCAGGGTAAGCGGGCTGATGTGGGCAGGGTAAGCGGGCTGATGTGGGCAGGGTAAGCGGGCTGATGTGGGCAGGGTAAAGTGGGCAGGGTAAGCGGGCAGGCTGATGTGGGCAGGGTAAGGCAAGTAAGGAAGTAGGCAGAGAGAAGTACACAAACAGTGTGCTGATGATCTGCATGTTATAAGACTTATTGCTTGGGAACGAGTCAGTGAGAAGACCAAAACATTTGTAGTGTTCCTATTACTGCAGTATCAGATGTCAGTCAACAGATGTTCTCTCAGCCTGCCCACTCATCTCAACTGAGACTGACCTCTCGTGAGCATGCTCAGTAGCTCAGGTGCATATGTGCTTGTCCAGATGGCTTCAATTGCCCCAAGGGGAAAAAGTTAAAGAGCTAATATAGCATGTGCTATTGACCATACAACTTTAATGAATGAAATAGTTAATTGAAGGGGAAAAAAAGAGCTTGAAACAACAGTATGAAAGCATGTTATAGGGTATGTTTGAATAGAAGAATTAGAAAAGTAATTAGGAGTCTCTCTTGCAGTAGTAATGTTCAGGTACCCATTTGGTTGAATAAAGCCCCTTAATATAGTCCTCTTGTAACGTTACATTTAGACCAGTAGGGTCCTTACTTTGAAATATTATTCCACATATAAACACAAATGTAACAACAAGGATGAAGCACTAAAGTTGCGCACCCTCAGCGCTGCTATACACTAGTTACACAAAACCATTTCTCAGACCAAAATAATGATATATTTGTCTATTCCTAACAGTAACGGCTCAAGGAATAAAAATGGTAGATATAAACAGTGTCTTCATAAGAGAAGAAGCTAAGCATGTAAGACACTCACTGGTATATAGTTTCATGCGACACTTCAATTCCAGCACTCCAGCATAAAGCAAACCTACCGTGGGCAAGCAAAATTTATTTGCTCACAGGATTACGACGTGATGACAGGGGCGTTACCCACAAATCTAGTACCTACGCAGAGCTGACAGCTTCGCGTTTTCTCAACAAAAAAAACAAAAAAAAAGCAAAAAAAAACAAACCAGCCCAATGTTTCACAAGTCATCGTAACAATTCTGGGTTTGTTATTCTTTCTACCAATAAAACAATCATTTACAAAAACTATTGAACCTTAGGACCTCTAGCACATTAACGAATACAACTAACAGTTACCAAAACATACCAATGTGTTCAATACAAAAAAATTCACATGCCAAAATATACTTGGCACTTGACCGAGAGAATTAACATATCTATTATGCAAATGTGATGCACTCAGTGCTGAGGCATGTTCAGATGAGTGGGGTAATACCATTACATAGTACATTATGTGTTCTCTCACCTTGCATCCATTGAGATTGAGTGTGACTAATTCAGAACAATTAGCACCTATAATTGATACAGCCTGGTTGTCGACCTGAACACAAACACAAATATACACATCAATGTGAAAAAATCAAACCATTTGAATCTCTAGCTAGTAAATAATAAGTTGTTTTTTTAAACCACTGTATAAATACATCAAGCAAAAAGAAGATGCTATACGTAAATTGAAATTTAACAAAAAAAAATTTTGTTTTAATTTTCCTCAGTAGCTTCATTGGTAAATCTATAGCTAGCATCAAAGTAGTTTCTCTAAATAAGTCTAACATGAAACCTTAGACACTTCCAATCTGAGACACATTTCCCTCTGCCTAGCTCGACTATGGAACGAGTCCTCCGTTACTAGTACATAAACCTTCTGTCACCCTCTCCCCTCCCGCTCCCAAATACTGCTGCTACCATGGCAACACTAGCACCGTGCCGTCTCAAGCGAAGTTCCCACCTTTATCTCGTTTGGTAATACGATACCAAAACCCGGCAAGGACTTGTGCAAACCGTTTGCCTAGCCTCATTGGCTGTCCTCGGCTCCACCGCCCCTGAGGGCGTGAAATCATATGTTGACACAGACAATGACCCGATGGTCACGAGCGACTAGAGCTATACACACTAAAATATACTCCCCTAGTCCTCCCCCTTCCCCTCTCCCTCCTTCTAACAGAAAACAAATAAGAAAAAGAAGAAGGGTTCAACTCAATCCTTAAATTAAAGTTCCTTGAAGTGTCCCAACACAGTTGTTACTCCCGCAGTGTTTTGGGGAAGATGATGTGCAGTCTACTGTAAAATTGAGGCTGCCCATAAGAGTTGCAGTAGGTGTTTTTCGGCAGTAGACTCTAATCTCCAATTGTCTTAAGCCTGAACAAATAGTCACTGATATATAAAAACCACTCCCACGATAAAGTCAGATTGATAAAAGAAGACTTTATTGCACACCAGAAGAAATAAGAGAAGGGGATGCGAGGGTGTGATGCTGGGGTTTTAAATTATTAGGCTAAGTTTGACAAAGTGACTCGAGAAAAACAAGTACATAGCATTGTTCCTTGCAATCATGCATCAAATCCAATTTACTCAAAACTAATATACACTAATTATTACATAATATCTCATTAAACAAAAAACAACAACAAAAAAAAAGCTATGGCAATGGTTTTGCAGTTTTCTTGCATATATGTACAGGTATGCAACTTGCAAGAGTTGATATAGTGTACTATTGTAAATAGTTATCTCTCCCCTGTCACAATTTAGCATGAGTGATATCTCACCTTGCCATTTTCTAGACCGCCAGTCAGGGACTTGTGATAGAGAGACTTTAAGGATATACATTATATTTTTTAATGGACAAAAATTATTCAAAGGTCTGAAATCATCGAGGAAATACAGTAGCTATAGATTTCTGAAATACTAATTGGCAATGGTATTATATATACTGTCAGTAGACCAACTCCATAGAGTGTAAAATCATGCTTAAATATCAGTAATAAATTGTATCAAAATTTGATTGTAAAATAAATATGGAGTTCGCAAATCACATCCTCCTTCTCCATTTTAGCTGTTCCTCATTTATCCCATTCCTGCCCTTTCATCCAGTCCTCCATAGCCCCACCCCATCCCAATGCCTAGTCCTCTATAGCCACACCCTCCTAGCTCCACCCACAGGGACAATCCCACTCACCTCCTCACAGTACTTGAGCACGAGGTGTTTCAATCTCTTGCATTTCAAAGTGAGTAGAGAGAGACCATTCTTGGAGACAGAACTGTATGACATATCCATGTACTCCAATTCCAGACAGCCAGAACTAGAAGAAGAAGGAGGTTTAGGTGGTGGGGAGAAAAACAGTGAAAGATAAAATGGGGAAATTGAGATGACAGGGATAGCAGTTCATACATAGCAAGTCTAGTTCATATCCTAATATGAATGCCATTACCGTAGATGCTGGTTGTTAGGTGCCCCCACTTATAACTCCAAACGGTAAGACAATAGGCACTTTAAAAAAAATGGGTGCTTAACAGTGAGTGGCAACCTAAAGACTGGGCTAAGCACCTATCAGCAGTTGATGTGACACACTAAGTGCTTAAGTGGGGTAGAAAATGGGCGCTTAACAAAAATAAAGAAGGGCGCTTAATTAACAAAAATAAAGAAGGGCACTTAACAACCCCCATATATGGTAAGTCCAATTAAAGGACTACTGGTTTTTTTTATTATAGGTTAGACTATACGTACTTAAAAGCTAAGGCTGCACTATACAAATAGCTATTGAGACAGACTAGCTAACACTGGGCATGTGCACAATGTCAAGTTTAACTGAGTTAACTAGTTAATAGTATTTGGAAGGAAAAAAAGCCACTTAATTGCCAAGCATATTTCATACATAGTGTGTTCAACTTAAAATGCTGTCACTTGAAATCCAGTGTTGACAGACAGACAGACAGACAGACAGACAGACAGACAGACAGACAGACAGACAGACAAAATGAGTACTTTCACGTGCTTGCTCGTGTGTGCTGAGGGTTAATAATATCAACTTGGTAGATATATAAATAAATAAATAAATAAATAAATATATTATATATATATATATACATACTACCATGACAAGGAAATATGAAAACTTGGTTACAGTGGTACGTGTTATTAATATCTACGTAGACATGCCTACTATACAATTCATTTTAATGTAGTAAATAATAATAATAATAATTAATAATAATAATAATAATAATAATAATAATAATAATAATAATAATAATAATAATAATAATAATAATAACAATAACAATAAGCTACATTATTTCAACTAGTTATCAGCTTGTTCTAGCCCTAGCTCACCTCAAGTGCCTGCAGGTTAAGTCAGTGATGAGCTTGCAGGAGGATAAGTCCAAGTGGTGCAGTGATGGGCAATGCAGACTTAGACTCTGGGCAGTTCTGTCTGTGATCTTGTAACAGTTGGACAGATCCAGGGACGTGATCAGCTTACAGTTCTTAGCAAATGTCCTACAGGAATCATTAAGAAAATATATAAAGAAAGAATGTTTGGAATTTAGGGTGTTCTTTAACATTTTGCAAAAAAAAAAAAAAAAAAATATTATATATATAAATATATACATATATAATATATTACTTATTACATGAGTCAGAGTGTGATATGGTGAAATAATTTATTTTCAAGAGCCAGAGGCGAGTGAAAATAAGACTGAGAGTGAAATATCTTGCCATATCACTCTGACAGTGTAATAAGTGGTTTATTCTACACTAGATATCTTCACTACTGTAGTTAGTACTATACTAGAGGACCAGTAACTCACAGGGTAAGTTGGTTGTAGGGGCTACCCCCCCAGCCTACATTTTAGCAGATGCTCTAACCCCTGAGCAGGGTACACCGGAGCTGTAAAAACTAAGAAAATTGAAAAGTTTGGCCCTGTTGCTATAACTACAAGGGTAATGAGCTTGCTCAGTACAGCGTGAAATGTGAGCTATGAAATACCTCACAGGTCAATGTACTTAAAGATATGATTGTGAAGATATCTAGGGTGGAATACATATATATATATATATATATATATATATATAATATATATATTATATTATATATACTGTATATTATCCAAATTGAAACCAACAACAAGAACAACAATCAATCACATGTCATCACATCCTACCTGTCACTCACTGTACAGTAAAACAAATGAGGTCACATAAGATCAAAGTGTATGTATATGCTCCCCACCCCCTCCTCCCTCTTCCCTCCCTCCCTCCCATATCCCATTTTCCTCTGAATTTTATGAATTAAATAATGTGTCGCATGCATCAGTGGAGTGGGCGTGACATGGAAGCCTTATTATCAGACTATCGGATCTCAGACCTACTTTAACTTGCACTTGTGGTTGGACAATGTCCAGTCATTCTTGACTGAAGTGATCTATTCAAACTTCAAGTGACTGATTGCTTGTCTGGCTTCATCCACTCAGGATGTCACCACTACCGCCCTCCCCCAACACTACAACCCCTCCCCCAACACTACCACCCTCCCCCAACACTCAGCCCTTCCACACCTATTGTATCTTTTATACTACAGTTAATATGTACATATGCATGGTATAAAATTGTATATCTCTAAATATACATTCGTTTAATGTACAAAAGTACAACAAATTTAATACTAATAATATAATCATCTAGTTTAAACACATATGCCATTATGTACGTCCAACACAAATTCGTCCTTACACAAGGACACGCCTACACATACAGACACACCCACCTACATGAGCACACCCACTGGACACACCCTCACACGTACACACCCGCACAAACGTGTCTCACTTGAGGGCGGCGTCTTCCACATTGTGGCAATGTCTCAAGCTGAGAGTTCTGAGGAATCCGCGACACCTTTCCGACAGAGCGGCCACTACCGTACCCTGACACACCAACACAGAGAAAGAGAGCACACAGATGGCTCACAATGGCGACAAGGATAACAACAAGGAGAAAGAGAAAATCAAGAAGTAGGGAGGGGAGAAGAAGGTCAAAGTTCCGGTTGCCATGGCAACCCATACCAGTGACAAACATGAGGTATGGAATGTCTTGCTTACTTCGATATCAACTTGGAATTCAAAAAGGTCCACACACTTCCAATTGCTGCCATGCATCGCCATGTCGTGCCACAACTGCATATCAAACGACCAATTAAAACATTGCATTATATTCAAATCAAAATCACACTTCACTGTGCCATAATACTACATATAATACTGTCATAATAAACTACAAGTACATAGCATGTGAGGAAACTGAGACTTAGTGCCTGCCCTTAGACCCAGTGATATCAAGCACCGTGAGTATCATGCAAAAGAAGGTTCAAAGTATACACAAGAGAAAGGTAACTTGAGATCATTCGCCCACGGACGGACGCTATGAGTTGGGTTAATGGGGATAAAGCCGGGTGTTTACTCGTACGGTGTTTCCATGGCGCTAGATAAACATATGAAAGGTGCTCAAGACTGGTTAAAAAGTTTAATTACGAGACAGAAAGGGTTTAATTGACAAAGAGACCTTCCAAAACAAGTGTTCCAGCCACCTGGTTAATAGCGTACATAAGCTGGAACTTAAGGAATAGCATGGATACGTAATGAAATGCTTACTATGAAATCACCCCTTCCTTTTTTATTTTATTTTTTAATTAAAGACGAAGGGGAACAAACATTAACAAAAAAGCAACTGCTACCATCTGACAGCAATCTACTGATTACTAAATACCTGTCTATATTTAGGTAGTATGTATGTAGTTGTATTTTATAACTATAAGTGACAATGCACGTGAGGGCTGTTGCCAGCCTGTCTGTCCATTACCCTCAAGATGGCAGATGACACTTCATTCTAAAAACAGACATGGCCGCTTTCTCTTTATCCTTTTCTGATTTTTATTTTTATTTTCCAATGTTACTCCATACTGCTCATTTAGCTTCACATGCCAACATGCACACAATGTTACTGCACATAAGGGGTGTGGTCACAATAATGAACTTTATTGCATCAAAAGGAGGGATAATGCTAAAATATCGAGTCAAAGGATAAATATCATATAGTGCAGCCAAAGACAGTTTGATACTATGAATGTGTTTCCCCTTAATAATCACATTAGTTACTTTACTCATTTCAATCTGTCATTACATCCAAACAGATTATTTACAAGAGATAACAGGAGCAACAACGACAAAATCTAATGCATTGATAACCACACTCTACAAATACCATGAACACTGTTTTTATATTGTAAATAATGTTTAGGTATTGTTTACTTGTGTACAAACTTCTATCACAAGCTAAATAAATGTAAGTCACACCTGGAACCAAATGTTCTCACCTCTAACTATTTATATATAAAGTTTAGTTCCCACATATGCACATTCATACATACACACACACACACACACACATAATATATATATATATATATATATATATGTTACAGACCATTTTCAAAGTACAAGCCCATTTTTAAATGGTCTGGACCATTTTAAAACAGGCCAGCCCATTTTAAAACAGCTTGGCTCCAAACTAGCCACAAATGTTGCAGGTCTTACAGTGGTGATGTACAATTAGAACCAAGAGCAGTCTCACCTGAAAGTCAGGCAGGCTCCTAACTAGCAACCAGATACAAAGTCTGCTCGGGTATTAAAGAGCACACAAGAGCACAAATTATTAGTCTATTGTTTGTTGAATCCAGTTCCCCACAAATTGTAAGAGGAACATATGGGGTAATTAGGAAATCTCTGGGAGAAAACGTCATAGAAGTATAAACAACCTTAAACAGTAAATAAAAATTTCAAAGATATGATGTTTTAGTGGTTTCAAAGTTTCAGATGCAAGCCTAGCTAATGTCAAATTTGTGTGTGGAGAAGGAGGAGGATAGTCAACCTAAAGGAAAAGAGACTAGACGTAATACATAAGTCACTTGCATGTTTTATTGACCCGATTAATGAAAGAAACTGGAAAGGGAGAAGAATTCTCTAGGGGGAGTAAGGGAAGTGTTTGGGCAGTTTGGAGGTGTGAATTAACAAACCCTGGGTGCTAATTAGGGTTAATTGTTGTTTAATGTTCACACCAACCAGACGTTAAATCATTGACAAATGTGTTGCCTTGTCCCCTTTGAGAAATAATGTCACTGTTCCTAGAGTTTGAACTGAAATAAGTGCACAATGCAAGTACATGGAGCTTTAATTTACATGCATTTGCGTCCTTACATCTTGCTGCATCATATAGCAGTGTTTCATTAATTACTAGTGACTGAGATTTGTAAAGAACTATGAAATATTGCAAGAGCTAACAGCAAACACTAAGACTATACTACTGCTATCATGGGGGGAGTATGACTAATTTATGGTCAAGTTTATTGTACGGTCCTTACCAAGCTGCACAACACAACACATTTTTTTGTCTCTGTAAAGCACTTTACATTAAAAAAATTACAGAAAATACATTTGTAGTTTCTAATTTTTTTGTGAAGCTTTTAAATGACTGTCAAAAAAAATTAGACACACTCATACTGTTTTAACCGACTCATGTCCAATTAAAGGGGTCTAGAGAGAAGCAAAGATAAAATGTGAAAAACTTTAGTTGTCACCGGGGAGTCGAACCCAGGACCACTGACTTCAGCCATCAGTGCTCTAACCACTGAGCTACGACAACCCACGTCTTCCAAGACATTCACATTTATGTGCTATATACATTATAGCAATGACAATGTGATGTTACAAATATCCATTAAACAGTGAACTAAATCAACTAGTACAGAGGATCTCACTCATGTAGCATGTGACACGACATGACTGGAAGAATGAATGGCATGTGGCAGGCATGTGACAGGAATCCTAGATCTGCCATGACATTTGAGACAGCGGTGGTAAGTATCTCTTACCAGCTAGCATCATACATCCTGTCTTCGCTACCATGTGGTCATACAAACCTATTCTAACAGCTCCTCCCATCTCTTACTCTTAGCCCATCCCACCTATTCTCTTGCCAGCCCCTCCCCTCACTATCCACTCCGTGATCTGTACAGTAGACAGCCTTTAATTTAGGCTGCATCATGGAAAGATATATAATTTTCAAAAACAGCAACAAACATTCACAGAAGTATAGTAGTACGGTAGATTTCAATACTTTACATTTTTACAGGAGGTTAAATTGCTTGCAGAAAAAAAAAATCATACATGAAATACTTATTAGATGTATTCTCTCTTTCAGAAGGCTGAGAGAGAAATTGTGAAGTGAGAAATTGGCGGAGTAAAAAAATTCAACAGATAAAAAGAATCTTTGAAAAAAGAGAATTTCCGTTGGTCTGTGTACTCCTTAGCAGTATAAATACGGAATTGATGTGTTCGTTTGCCGGCTGGTACAGCCGCTATGTGATCAGTTATTTCAAGTATTTCACCACTTCACAATTTCTTTCTCAGACTTCTTTTACTCATTAGATGTATTCTCTCTCTTTCACAGGCTTTTTTTTTAATTAAAAATATTTGGTCGCCACCAGGAATCGAACCCAGGACCGCTTACTTAACGCACAAGCGCTCTGCCACTGAGCTACGACACAGTCGCACACAACCTGAGCTATACGATATCAACATCTGCTGCCACAGTGTCTAATAGATATAAACTACCTGTATGCATTCCTGCCATATTTAAAAATATACATCCTCCAATATCATAGTTTAACAATCAATCCATCAATGACCTGTCAATAAGTCCATCATACGGTATTGTGTGGGTCCTTCCGCTCTGTTCTTTCTAGGTGAGTGTTTTGCATTTCCCTCCTCAAAGTATTAATCTCTCAGTTCCTGTTGCTGTAAAACTCCTCCTTGGCAATTCATACCTCCTCCCTATCAGTCACTTCCTCTATCACATCCTACTTCAATATTTTGGTATAGCAGTAAGCCAGGTATATTATTATTTATTATTAACTTAATAACATGGCATCCTACTATACTGATGTTTGTGCCAGAATAGATGTACCATTGGTTTATCAAAGAAGTCAGTAAATAAAATTCAATATTATTGTTGTATTCCAAAGCTACCATGGATAAGTGCATAGCTTAAGACATCTTTAGATTGAACTCTATATTCCAAGAAACCATCAATCCACAGTTACAACTATCATAAGGAACCTTCTGTATGATGCTGGAAACAAGTGGACATGCCCCAAGTTTATACCGTATAGATGGGGTTTAAATGCTTGAACGCTAGACATTCTGTTTGTATCAATCCATAAAATATATGCAGGGGTGGGTGGGTGATAAGAGAGCAAATTATTACATCAATTTGCAAATATTGTAGCATGTACTGTACCAGTTTTGATCAGTCATGTGTAGGTGACAATATTAAATAATACTGTTATAGCTGCAACTTGAATCCAATCAATAATTCATCCAATCAATGAACTCATCTGCCAATTTAATAATCAATCATTCAACATTTACTTCATCTAACCATCAGCAATTCCAAATCAATTAGTCAAGCATTATACTTACTAGCACTAAATTACTGACTAATTGGTCAACTAATTCAATCCAATCCAATCAATCTGAATCTGACCCTTTACTTGCATCTAACACCTCATTTAGTGACCCCATTTACAAAAGACCATTATCCACTAATTTGTACACCATTTTATTATCCAAAATAAATTGATGCTCAAAATAAATCATTCGATCTTTTGTTCCCTGGTGATCTCTTCTAACCATACATCTGGGAATTTCCTACTCTACCACACCATCAATTACCAACTGTAACACATCACAGAAGGTAAATGACATATTCCATTAGGATTGCATCTGGAAGACCCTTCTATACAGCTGTCTCACTCACTCACTTACTCAGCCAATTAACTCCAGGAATAAGTAAATACCTACACTCTGGCACCAACCAAACTGTCTCTAATGAAACCAGAGAAATAGGATCTTACAGAAATGCGACACGATTCACGGCAGATAAAAGCAAGACACATGTGCACAGTAATAAGATGCTTGAGAAACGTCTACAGGAACATTTGATAGACCCACTGAACTGAGAGGGGTTGATAAGGTAATCTGTAAAATGCACAAATGTTGCCACTTTTTCCCACCCAGCAAAATCATGCAAACTCTCTCTGTGGAATATTTTAAATTCCCATTTTCGGTCATCCTATAATACCATCCTATAGTTACAATGCAGGGGATTGGGCTCAAATTACTCGGAATAGGACAAAAAGTCATTTTTTTCTCAGGCATTCTTTCTTTCAAGTGGTCATCACAGATGCGAAAAACCACAAGCTCGCTAGAATGCCAAACTACATATTTTTATAAAATAATATTATAACCATCTAGTTATCTTGGAAAGAATCGCTTCTTACCACATTGAAGTAACCTTGGGCGGAAGGGAAGTTAAATAATAAGGTTACACAATCAATGAATAAAGTGTGCGTGCGTGTGTGCGTGTGGTGATAATGAATTAAGTGAAGTATGTTCAATAGAGTATGGCCACAGCCGTCTTGGAATGTGAGAAACACACATCATTTGTGTCACGTCCAAGAACTTTGGCCCCAATAGACTGGCAATCCTCTTTATAGTCTATTTTTAGCCGTAAGTTGCTTACAAATGACTAGAATATAACCCTAGGCTGGTGAAACAGAACTGTATTCCACATTTAAATACAGGTTATCAAACAGAACTGTATTCCACGTTTTAATACAGGCTATCAAACAGAATCGACTAACTACAGAAAGTAATTTGACACACAATTTTCTGATTAATTACATGTGAATCATTCAAATAAATGAAGTCTAAGTCTTGGAGCAATAAAATTAAATTGCAATTCATTAAACTGGTTGGAAAAAAATGAAGGTTCGATTGCACAGAACTTCATGTGTCTCTTCCATTTCTATTCCGCATGATAAAAGGCAGGTCTGAAACATAACATGCAGTAGGAGCTCATTAATTTAGTGATTGGTCTAGACCATTTATGAAATCATAAACAATGTGTCTCACTGCAAGTAAAAAAAAATGTAAAAAAAAAAAAAGGTCACCATAAACGAATCAAGTTGCAACAGCCTCCACAACACTTCAACGGGTGAACCTCATACTGCCTCTTTGTACAGCACTCTAACAGGCTCCCTGCACACAGACTATCCGACACAATCAAAGAACACCATGCCAATCTCAGACACGCGTTACTTAATACCATCATATATGGAGTCTCTGGACACAAGTTGAAGCCGTTCTCCTCATATCTGTCCTTGTCACTGCAATTAGCTACCGCCTGCACACAATGAAACATCCTCACTGCCCACTTGTTCAAGCTCTTAGTTAACACCATCTTGATGCCATCACAGACTTGCACTGACAGGACAAGGCTTCTCCCAACAACAAAGCTTGACTTGCTTACTGACTTCCCTTGCTTGGCTACAGATACACTAACACAGGACTGCAAGAGGTCATCAATGAGGTAGCTACAGCGCTTAGCTGCATTGAAATGGGTGCTACAGAATATGAGTTTTTGAATTTTTGAAAGAAATTTCTTGATCGTGGGCTGCAATTTAATTACATTACTGTTCTGGCAGTCTAATTTATCATCATTATTATTATTATTATTATTATTATTATTATTAATAGATTGGCTGGCTCGTTGGATGTGGGGAAGCAACAGATTTATTTTAAAAATTACTGACAGAATATTTGTGGATGGAATGATACCTAATGTAGTGGTAGGGACATAAGTGGTGAGAATAAGACTAAATACTTGTGAAGCAGAAATTATATTGGCAGAGATTAAGGAGTCAAGTTTAATCATGGACAATTAATCAACACATGTATATCCAGATGAACACGTAAGTAGCGGAGCATATGTCTGTGGAATGTGAAAATGTGTTAAGGTTGTTAATGGCTGTTGTGCTTATTCTTTAAAATACTTGAAAGTAAATAAAACTGAGGATATATTGTATTATTTTTACGCCTCAATGTGCAGTGTGAGATGATTCTTATGCTAAAAGAGTAACACAGAGATTATTTATTATTTGTACTCGTCCTTAATTAGAACAACCACTGAATCTAGTATGTACATGCTGGTAACAGCACTGTGAGCTAATTGATGCTGTCTTCTTGAACCCATGAACATCTAATGGCTACCAGCATGTCCTACAACAGTGGTTACAGACAGATGGTTGGAGTTTGATGTATGTATACCAGTGCTGAACTACCACTTCATTTCCATTTATAAACCGGAAATAGAGTATACAAGAACTTATATATTATATATATAATGTATATTAGATGTATTTTCTTTCTTTCACAGGCTTTTTAAACAATACAGAATTAAAAATATTTGGTCGCCACCGGGAATCGAACCCAGGACCACTTGTATAGCGCACAAGCACTCTGCCACTGAGCTGCGGTTCGATTCCCGGTGGCGATCAAATATTTTTAATTCTGTATTGTTTAAAAAGCCTGTGAAAGAGAGAGAATACATCTAATGAGTAAAAGAAGGCTGAGAATTATATATGTATATATAATACTTATAGCACGAGTCAGAGTACAATATGGGAAAATATTTTACGAGCACGCAAAATATTTTCACGAGCCAAAGGCGAGTGAAAATGTGGCGTGAGAGTAAAATATCATTCCCATATTGTACGACGAGTGTGATAAGTGATTTATTGCTGCTTTGATACTTTCTCTCAACCGGTTAGAATACAATTTTCATTGATTTTACTCGCTATGCGCGCGCTACAAGGAGCGTTCAATAACAAGCGTACAATATGGGAGAATACAGAACGCTCGCGTGATGCGGAAATATTCAAGAAAAAATATCAAAGCTGCAATAAATATATATATATATATATATATATATATATATAATTATCAGAAAGGCACTTATAGCTTTAATCTCTTCCCAGAATACCCACATGTACAATAACTTGTACATTAACTTGCACACTTCACTGTGCCAAGTGCGAGTTCCAATACATTTTTTCAAAGAAATAGGCAGAATGCAGACGGAATGGAAATGGATATTTCAGAATATAATCTCGACTAAGAAAAAAAAGTGACTATCTGTACGGACTCAACTGTCTTGGTGCGATGTGATGCAACCACTTTACACCTTGTTTAACACAGCAATGAGTCATTGCAGCAAAACACCATAAAAGAATGTGGTTAGTAATATTTAGTCTGTCTACTAACACCACCTGACAGTGATACCTACACATGAAGATAAGTGTGAATGCTTGTGTGAAGAAGTAAAATAAAGTAATAATAAATGAATAAATAAATAAACAAATAAATATATAAATAAATAAGCAAATAAACCAATAAATAAATAAATAAATAAATAAATAAATAAATAAATAACTAATCTTATCTTTTGAGTTCCACACTATACTGATTCTATCAGTTGGTTCCAGTTGTTATGGTAGTAGGCACAGTGTACACGTTCCCATGACAACCAAACACAGTGATTGGAACTGCTTCCAAAGGTGTTGGCCAACTGGCCAGACTCGTGCACTCTGACTCTCAGTAGATAACTTTTAAACAACGCATAATTTCCATTCCTTTTACATAATAATGTATATGAACACCCTCTTACTTATGCACGGGGGAGGGGGGGGGGGGGGGGGGGGGGGGGGAGGGGTTCGCCAGTGCATGCGCTGACAAAACTTCTTCTGTTTACTTTCCATTCATTTTTTTTGTGTGTTTTGGACTCCTTCAATGTCCACTGTTATAATAGAAGAGTAGCTAAGAAATAATTACGAGTGATTTGCTTGAGCACAAATGGCAGTGATAATTTGAACTCGAATATATACATAATATTAACACCTTTAAATTGATTCATTAATATTAGTTTTAACCACCAGTAACTAAAAATATACTTAAACGTGCACCGTTGCATAAAGACTCCACCCACTAACCTTGGAAACCTGTGCACACCTGCACAGAGACACCACGTCCAGAAACGAGAATATCCTGGAAAATAAAAATATTGACATGAAATGTACTGCTAGTAATATAAACCAGGGGAGGGGGGGGGGGGGGGGGGGTTGAAATTTGGTTTATTATTAATGCAACCATGTCCTCCTGCTCCTCTAGCGTAGCTAGACTAATATGAAAGGGCTAAAGGTTACCGAGGTGTTATACTTTCTGAGAATTTCCCACGGACTTGTCAGGAAAATTATGTAAATGTTACAGATAAGGGATTGTAGAAATAATGACATGTGATTTGATCTACATGTCATTACAAAATCAACACAGTGTTCTCCCTATCATATGATAGTTCCCTCACCACACCTCCAATCATGTGACAGAGACAACAGCAGGTGATTGACCCAAACGTTTGTCGAGCATGAGCTACAACGGTTATGCAACGATGTGACAGGTCCCGGGATGCTGGTGGGGGGGTTGTTAACACACAAGCACCACCACATAAATCCATTTAAATGTTGCTTGATTTTGACCACTAAGAGAGGGTGGGTGGGTGGGAGGCGTGAATTGTAACAAAGCAAACATCATCAGCTGAGAGGGCAATCTAACTTGGATAAGTCCCAGGTGTCTAATGTCGCGGCTTGTCTCTGCCAGTCTTGCCGACTAGCTTGCAACAATAAACATTATCCTGTAAACTTGACCTCAAGCAACTGTCCCTAAGTATATAGAGTTCTGTGAATTTCTCTTGACTCAGCAAATAATCTTAGAACAAGAGAACAGGACTATAGAGGTAAATATTGGACAAGACAGCAGTAAAGCCATATTGTGTATACTTCTTTTATTCCATTTATTATCCATACCCCCTATGCCTGTCAACCTGTCAATGTGGTTGAAACTATATGTACATGCAACAGTTGTGGTCTTGCTATAGTGAATAGATTCAAAGGCTACGATACGCATGTTCAACCTCTATATAACAAAGTCTACGAGTTTCTTTGTATCATCTTTAATATACATACTGTTTTATTCTTTACTGGGCTTCTAGTTCTAGGTTCATCACCCATGAGATAACTCGTGATATTTCACACGATGTACTACACATGCTAATTACTCTAGTAATTAATAGTAACCATACTGATGGCGGAGGTACCAGAACTGGTAGACCTAGATGATGCAAAGCGGTACAACAGTTAAAGATATCTAGTATAGAATAAGCAATTCATAACACTCGTCAGAGCAGCTCGTGAAAATTAACCAGGTTGTGAATTATCTCACCATATCCCACTCGACTTTATATATTGTATATATATATATATATATATATAATATATACTTAAAAAAAGCTTTATTATTGAGGTTGTGTATTGCCTTGGATTTGGAGTGTGAAGGGAAAGGGAATTGATGAGCAGCCATATTATACTCACCCATATAAACACGTGTAAATATAAACACAAACACTACCACTCCCTGTGCATCATGTCATAATCTAATATCCTGAGAAGGTAGATCTTGTGACCTTATGTATAGATTGGTTTGTTCTTGTTGTTTTATTTCAATATTGGGAGAAGTTGGGAAGAGAGAGAGACTTAAAGACACGTTTAATAAAAGGTAGAATCAGTTAATATGATGATCTATATTATGTAGGACCTTATTGTTGTCTATCCAACGTTTGTCATCAGTTGTTTACAAACAATAAGATAGCCTCTCGGGCTGTGTCTATTTGTGTGTCTATTATTTTCTAGATAGGGAAAATTATTCAAACTATTCCATGTTTTAAGTAAGTCAAAATTTATTTCTTCCCAATTATACACAAGAAGATTTGCATTGTTTATAGAATTGTTTAGTTTCATAGTAGTATTAAAGCTTTTAAGTATTTTGATAAGAGTTGTTTCTTTCACATTTGCCTAACATGCGAGTTTTTTTTATTATAGAAACTTTTACAAGTCAAAATAAATTGCAACTTAAAATTATGATTTTCACACTTTTGCGACCTTTTAGTACATTTATCACAAAGTACAAACTTTATTTTTGTAGAACATTTTATTAGAATGCACCTATGAATTTACTTCAATACAAGACACTATGTGTGGAATTTATTCATAACTCACTTCAGGAGCAAATCCTGGTTCAGCCTTTGGATGGCGCTGGACTGAGAAGAGACGCGACCATTGCTCTGCAAATCATTAGAAACACATTCAGATTGGTATGACACACTCACACCATTTGCTCTGTAGCTATTAGATATTAAGCTATCTCTGGTTGAAGCAGTCTGCAGAGAGTCTAGTGAACTTGAGGGAGAAGTAGAAGCTGAAGGAATTGGCTGTATTCCTCTCCTCCCAAGAAACCTAAGACTCCAAAGCCTGCTGAACAAAACTCCCATATTGACTGCAACAAGTCAAAGGTGGCATTCAAGCCTTTTCCTGAACCTCTACAGCATATCTAGGTTTAGGTAGCCCCAGTAAAGTAAAGTATGTAGTTCCTTCTCAGGGGGTAGAGCTGAAGTACACAACACCACAGTCAGCAGGTACAAACCACTAAATTCTTTCAACCTCCAATCCTTACAGCTGTAGCCGCTCCGCTGCTTTATCGCTACTATCAGTAGAGCTCATTACCATATTCGTTGTAAACATAAACTACGAAGAAACTTTTTCACAAAAATTGAATTCAGTTCGTTCTATTGGAATTACCTAATTAGGGGGGGAGGGTCCTCTTTGTACGGGACAAGGCCGTCTTAGCTAAGCCTGCTCGGTACCGGCGTGTGACAAGTAGACAATGGAACTATTGTTTATGCTATAAACCTAATGGCTTATTCATGTATCAGCTGCTAGCCTTGTTCGAGTATTATTCGCACCTACTTAGAACCTGACCACAAACCGCGCAGTACCCGCTAGCAGAAAATCTCACCTGGGCCGGAAGGTGTCGGTTAGTAGATAATGTTTTGGTCGCCATAAGAATCTAGTAAGAGACACTTTTACTAAGAATGGGTCTCCTTAGATCCGAAGCCACTGCTGGTACACAATACGGTCACTCATGACTATGAGGAAGTACACCAAAATCAGCCGCTTTGGGGAAAACCACTAACTTGCGGTCACAAATGTTTACATGCTAGAAAACGCAATATATTTAGTCGCAAAATATTAATATCTAGCGCGCGTGTAATCTTGTTGACCTAACTTTTTTATATTATTTTTCGGTCTACATCCTCATACACCTTGCAAACCCGTGGCACAAACTACCACGTACAAGCACCGCTACAGATTTTTTTTTTGAAAACTGTACAAGAAGGAACCAAGGTATTATTTTTAAAATAAACCCAATCCCCGCCCCTAGCTTGCAGTACCAATTTTATTTGCTGCGCAGCCCCGCCTCCTTTTTATTGTGTTCACCAAATTGTTGTATTTCCAATTGCTTTAGTATGGTTACCGCCGTCCCCGAGTGGCTAACGACTCGTGAAGCCTGAGCCCCCGAAGGTGTAAGAGGAGACGTCTGTGTGTATAAGTGACCCGTTTCCTCTCCACTCCCACACTATTCTAGCTTATACTGACAGCTTCTGCTCCACAGCTGCCAAAACTTTCGTTGCAAAAAGTCTCGCGAGCTCTCCGTTAGCAGTCTGTTTTAACATTGTAGAAACGGTTGTTCTCGCCCTGTATCTGAAACAAAGGCAGAGCTCCTGCTGGTCCGTACTGTAGTATGTCTGCCATCGTTGCGGAAAAGCCGTACGACTGCACCGAGTCGTTACGTTCTCCAGAAGAAGCCATGGATACGAACAACAACAATAACTATCCGCTGAACAGGGAAGGATTCTCTGCCGTAATGAGTGGGCTCAGTTCAATGCCTGGAGGCATGAAGAACATCAGCAAGCCTCCAACTACCTGCCCACACCATCTGATCAGTGCTGATGACTGGTCACCAGTGAAGAAGGTGTCTGGTAGCAGTTCTCTTCTCTCTCCTGAATATTGCAGCCAAACAGGAATATCAGCAGCCCCTTCATCTCAGCTTATTCCCAACTTGACTTCCGTCTTTCCTTCTGCAGAAGGAAATGATTTTCTGGACTCCTATGCAGCCAGCCCTCAAGCACTGGAGAGAATGAATCGCAAGAGGGCATTTGCATCCATCTCTCCATTACAACTCTCTTCGAGCTCGATCGATATCCATGGTGGTATATTTCGCTCATCTAACAGCTCCTTAGTAAAATACCTACCACCTCAATCAAGAGGTGGTTCTGCTGAATCTATCGGCCATTTGAGCCCAACCTTTTTCACGAATACTGGACAGCAACCCCAAAATCATTCCAAGCCACCGTCCCTCCGCAAGAACAGCTACCCGCTCACTTCTTCCACCAGCCAGGATGAAGTGGAGAGAATGGAAGGTGTCCACATCAAAAAGGAGCCCGAAAACTCGTATAACTTTCCAAATGATTCTTCTATGATGACCAACGCGCATGAGCTGGACATCAAGCTGGAAGAAATGGTACCAGATGCAATAAACCGGCACCTGGGAATAAAGACAGAGCAGGGAGAGATTCTTGAGGAGCCATTTCTGTCCCAGCAAAATTTCATGCTTGATGGGCTGGAAACTGTCCAAGAAGAACCGAACGGACTGATGGGGTCGGAGGAGGAGGAGCTTATTCCTTCCGATCAAGTCGATTACTCCGTCATGATGAGCAATGACTGCGAAAATTTTGAGTCGAAGCTGGGAATCATCGATAATTTTGGAAGCGGCTCAGAGAAACAGTCCAGAGTGTATTACAGTTATCCCAGCGTGGAAGAGCCGCACAATAACCAGTGCAAGTGGGCCGACTGTGACAAGCAGTGCGACGATCTGGAAGAGCTTGTCAAGCACGTTAACACCGACCACATTTACAGGGACAGTCGCAAGGAGTTCGTCTGCCACTGGACTGGATGTGTTCGAGAGAAGAAGCCCTTTAAAGCTCAGTACATGCTTCTTGTGCATATGAGGAGACACACTGGAGAGAAACCACACAAGTGCAAAGTAAGTTTGTTTTGTTTTAGTTGCAGTATATATACACTAGAGTGTTACTACAGTATTAAAAGTTAATGGACTATACAATATATCAATGAACATCCAAAACTGATCACTTCTTTGTTTTTAAATGAAGCAAGAGTGATCACGTATACTTCTGTGATTGATGCATGAACCTATAATATCGTTTTAATTTTTTCCTGAAAACCCACAATGACATTTTTTGTTACAACAACTAGTCATGTGGACCCCCTTAAGCATTCATTGGTCAAGGTATAAAAAGTTACAATCATGAATTAGCCATCATTCAGGCAAATCAAGCCCCCAATGTAAGGACATAGGGAGTGAGGATCAGTTCCCATTTACAGACACAAGTATCAGTGCTCATTTATTATCCTTGGATACTGTTAGGATGGGTTAATTAAATCAGCGTAGCTTCATTTGTTTGCCTCGCCGTTGGGACTGCCCGTCGGTGGGTAACCACAAGCAAACAAATACCCCAACTTTCCGCCTCTAGTTACGCAAAGTATGTGTAGGAAGATTAGACTCCATATACTCCTACTAAAATAGGTGCAACCCCCACATCCACCTGTTTATGTACAACATTGAATAAAAATCAAGTACTGTCAAAAACAATAGCAGAATTAAATTATATGTACATTATTTAATTCTGCTATTGTTTTTGACAGTCAGGTAATATATATGAAAGAAATCCTTTACTTTTATCCACTTAATAATTAAATAGTGAATCATCTGGGCAACTCCTACGATCTATTATTACTCTGTTCACACATTCTTGAGTATTGTGTTTCCACGGATATCCCTTATCTCCTGCATAAACAGTTCACCAAACTGTTGTTTGCTCGTGGTCTAAGATGTGATACTGATAAATGGCTTGGTAAATAGACCAGACAAGACCTGTCACTGTAGTCAAATTACAGCCTCCTTGTCTTAATTTCCTCTTGCTCACCATTCCGTGTCATAATTACTTATTTACCGTTGTCGCTTTATTTTTATCCAAGCAAACATCCTATTATGTTGCAAAAACAAACCAAAAATAAAAGTTCAAAGGTTTAAAATAAACCTCTGCATTTGTTTTTCTAAACCTCCGTTATTCTCACCGCACTGCACACGTGCATCTACACGGGTGCCTGTGGCCAAACTAATTAGCTGCCCTCTTTAATAACAATTATTACTCAACATTTTTGTCAGATGATTTCAATTGTTCGTGGTCCCTGTAGCTGTCTTGTCAATTTCATAGCTCTTCAAATGGTCACAGGAGTGCCTATGAATGCAATGTGCATTATTCATGGCTATCTCTGAGAAAATGGAATAACAATAAGAGTGACAACTCCTACTAACAACAGCTTAGTTAGTCATCGAGTTACATACTTTCCCTGCTGCTCTGTTAAACAATTATATTTGGGTTTGAGATAATAATTATCCATAAGTACTTACCATGGTATATAAGTTACGAAAATGGAAAGTTTTGCCTTTATTAAGACTTTAATTCATATCAAGTTTTGTATAGTTTACATCACCAAATAATAATTTGCAGCACCTCATTAAACATGTTTGTTTGCTTACCTGTTTACAGCCGTGTTTGCGCCTTGTTTGTCACCATACGCGGCTATGGTCGGCACATGATTATAATCATATTCATTGGTTTACCATTTTGTGCCCATTTGACAGCACAAAGGTTGATTTCACCCGTTTATGTGGACTGATATGGTGATAGCAGAGCATCAACAGCTCCCATGTCTTCCTCAATTGGATATTTCGCCTCATAAATCAATGCTTTGACCTCAGAATGCAAAATATGTAGACCTTGTATAAATTTGGTTATGAGTCCCCGTATAGTGTGAGAGACGGCTTTTAGATGGAATAGTCCCTAATACTTATTGAGTTATTACTTCTGTCTTTTTTCTATTTTTAGGCATCCTAATTATAGAACGTTGAAAGTATTGCTTAATTGGTTACAATTTCAACTCTCAGAGACACTAAGTTAGAACTAATAATTAGAAATTAAGAAAATTAGAATTGGCTGTTGATACATTGAATGATAGAAGGCTTAAAATAATAGGAGAAAATGGAGACTGACTTTAAAGACTTTATTTTTTGTATATCGCGAGTACTTACTGCTGGGTGTACAGAACTTGAGTAAGGCAAGCACAAAATAAAAAAATTACTACTTAATTCAGTCTTCATTCATTACACGTAGTCAGTTTGTCATTGCTTGAAAAAAAAAATTGATGTATCAGTTACAGTATGACTGAGCAGTGTAGTTGTAACCACACCCCTTCCTTCGTCATTTTGATCTACTGCTGTACATAAAATGAACATATTATACTTGCCTTCATTGGCCAGCATCTACCACACTGAATCTGATATTCATGACTTTATGGGATGCTTCACTCAATTTTGGTTTGCATGATTTTCATCAGCCAAATAATTTTACCTTGGCTTTGAAAATATTATTCATGCTATGGGATACTTCAATTAATTTTGCCTTGCATGATTCCCATCCAACGAATGCTTTCAATCTCTCTCCCGTTCGAACTAATAGTATTAAGAATTATAAATATGTTGCTATAACAATTTGATATGAGAATCATTGTTTGTCCAATATGCCTCTGGACCCATTCTTGTGGACAAATCCAATTACGAAACAGATGGAGAAATGCGTTCACCTCTAATGAAATGATGAATATTAGTTTGGGCAGCTGCAGCAAATAAGAAATTCAATCCTGTACTTTCTCCTCTGGGATGTTTGTCCATCGTCCCTGGCAACAGCAGTCATGAATAATGTTAAGACTGGTTCTTATGTGATGTGGTGTTTTAGTGAGTCTATTCATGAGGCCTCAGGAAAACAGCTAAATATCTGACCCTCAATGAATGCAGGCCCACTATACCCACCCACACGTCTGGGGGGGTGAAATGAAGGTCAATAGAAGCCCTGAGGGTTCGTGCTGAAATTGTAGCCAACGAGGCCACTAATTTAGAGGCTTCTTGAAAAGGAGAATGGAATTTGCTAAAATGGAATGGGAAATGAAGAGATGATTATTACATTATTATTTTGTACAAAAGATGTGGTTGTTGAGAATATGTAAGGACCTCATGGCATGTGATCAAAGAAAGAGACGTTTATTTTAACAAAAATAAAGAACCACTAACAACATTCACAAAATAACATAATTACATAGCAAACTCAAAAGTACTCACTCAATAGTATTCTGCATACAAAGCATTCATTATTAATTGCAGGTTTGCTAATTATATCTAATTCATTTTTTGTTCTATTTTGTGTTCTTTTATATTACAGTATGTAGGATGTACCAAAGCTTACTCTCGTCTCGAGAATCTGAAGACACATCTCCGCTCACACACCGGGGAGCGCCCTTACGTCTGCAAGTATGAGGGGTGTGGCAAGGCCTTCTCCAACGCCTCCGACTGCGCCAAACACATGAACCGAACCCACTCAGACGAGGTAATTGAGTTTAGATTGTATTGCGAGATGTAGAAAAATGTGTAAAATTATACATGTACCATAAATGAATGCATGTATACAGCACGTGCTGGACATGTCTCAGATAATAGTGGCAGTGTTGGTGTCACTGTAAATGTAATATGAAACATATTGAGGACAATGTAATGCTTCCACTAAATGATAACAATCTATAAATAGTAATAAAATGTGTTAATAAATGTGTGAAAAAATCTGCAAAACATATCTTCCCAATATAAATGTGTACACATCTTCGTTTAAAAAGAACCGCTTAGCTATTTCTGCTCTAGTTTGGTTGGTTGTCTTGCTCAATAGCGTGTGAATTAGATGCGAGTATCTCGCAGACTGGGGTGTGTGGGTGGATGGGTGTTTCTGATTTTCCTGGTTCTGTGGTCGATACAAACATCCCTCCTATTTCTGGTATTCTGTCAAATTAATGATCATTACTGAAACATCTTTGGACATTTTATTGGAGTTATTATAGCTTCTTCCTTTTCCCTAATGAGCCCAACACTTCACCATCTGTTCCGACCAGAGTAAAAATGAATACTCTGATCTTCTTCCACACACGAAAATGTTACCTATCAAACAACGCCAACTGTCTTTGGATTACAAATATTTAGCATCACTTGTGCACACCATGCTACTATAGAATGGTATTGTCACTCTTGCCTGTTCTATATCAGCTTATCACTTGTACTACTATACCACCCGTGCCACTATATCACCCGTGCCACTACATCATGCGTGCTACTATATCACTCGTGCTATGTTACCGGTCTCTATGCTCTACTCCAATCCCTTTGAAAATGCTGAAAGCTCTTCTATTAACTACCCTATGGCATTGCCAGCTTGATTGGCTTCTCGGCACACGGACTAACTAACTACAACAATCACGAACTCAAAATAGACCTAATTAATCTGTCAATTAATTTGAGTGGGCTAATTGCTACAAATGAACACTAAAACGATAGCTAAGACCCTCACTTACCACCGGTTATAACATTAGCTGACAGGTCTGACAAGATTGAGGCAATATCAGATGGCGCATCTGCTTAACAGGAAATCAGTAACACCTCACCGGCTGTGCGTTCACGGTTGAGCGAGCCAATAGAACCTTCTTCCCAATTCCATCAGAACAATGAACCACTGTTTGTCAGTCAGCCAGTCCGTCATGCAAGCCACAACCGTTGGTCCAATTTAAGCAGATAAGACACTTCCTTCTTGAGTCCCGGGTGTAGCTAGAGTAGTGTCACACACTGACACATTAAAAAAAAAAATTTCTGGTTAATTAGTCGCGCGTGTGTAGGATGGTTGCCGAAGAATTTGCCTGTGTCATCTGACGGAGAGTTTGCCATGTCTGTCTGCCCTTTGGAGAGTTGCGATAAACTGTGACGTTGTTGTAAGTGCACAGGCACAAACACAGGACCGTGCCACTATTTGTCTACACCAAATTGCTATAAGGGAGTTTCCTAGTGCGTTATATTTTTAACCTTTGCCTCCCTCTTTCTCTTCTACTTTTTAAATAATAAGCTCATTGTAGTCACTGAATTATTTAAGGCTTGCTTTAGAGTTGTGCTAGTCAAACTACAAGGCCAAATTATTAATTATTAAGTGGTACTGTAATTTTATAACTGGAAAAATTAATACTTATATATATATATATATATATGGCACTTGGATTTTTTTTGTTAGTTATATAAATGTACGGTATTAAGTTATGGTTGAGGAGTCAGGTGGCAGCTTCCTTCTACCCGTCTCTGGTCATCCCCCCAGTTAACCTACCACACTAAATAATAAATAATAAAACAAAAACAAACAAACATCAGGAGGAAGAGAGAGTGATGTAAAAAGCAAAACATTCAGACTGTCTGAAACATTTATGGAGATTTGCTGAATGAGCAAAAGGAACAGAAATAAATAAAGCTACGGCTCATCATCCTGTTTAGGTTCAGAAGAAAGAGTGCCTGACTGTTACATCACGTATCTGACCGTACATCCCTGGATTTCAATAAGTTGACCTCAAGCCACTCACCCGTGAGCAGGAAAGAAACAAACTTTACGCAAATAAAATCATGCCACTTAATAGCAGCAGAGATCAGGTGACACACATCAGAGGGGAGGGACGGATCTCTGGAATTCCGAGAGAGCAACGACTCTTTGTAGTTAACACTTTGGCAGATGGTCGCGTGAACGCTTTTTTTTCCTTCCAATTAATAATACCCAATGCTAAATTTAGAACATCAATATATTTTATGTCCGTTCACCAGCTTTTAATTGTTCAGACAAATTTATGATCGTTAATAAATAAATAAGTGCTGCAAGCAATGGTAGGAGGTTGGTTATGACAATACACAAGGGACCAAACGGTGTTTAAATAAAAGGCCTCATTCAATTATCTGAATCCCTGAGAGAAAAAATAATAAAATAGAGCGTGCTTTAGTATGATACTGTTACAGCGAGTAGATGAAGTTATTCTTGAGATGTCCTCAATTAAATCTTTAAATTACTCTCCTTGCCTCCTCTCTCACTCCCTCTGCCATCTTTTCCTTTTCTCTAGAAACCCTACGCTTGCCCCAACGCTGGTTGCACCAAGAGATACACGGACCCAAGCTCTCGCCGTAAGCACATGAAGAATTGCCAGGCCATGCTAAAAAAGGTGAGAATATGATGTAATGCATGACACTGTGTTTGTACTGGGCGTGTCACGCATGTGGGTGTGTCCTTGTTTGTTGTGCACGAGATGAGATTACAGCCAGACGAGTGATAGGATTGCAGTTTGCAAGCATGTAAATAATCAAAGGGTTATTTTTGTCTTGTTTGGTGTTGTCATCTTCAATTGAATCAAAACTTCTCCAATAGACTGAAAAGTGTGAACTCTCCAATAACGCTAGGATCGTGTGACGAAAGAGAGAGGAAGCTAATAACAAGATAAATGACTATCCCTTTGATATATGCAGTTATGGGAATATGACGGTAATTGATAGAAAAAGGTCAGAATTCATTACCAGTAAAACCCCAAAATATGTTAAATATGTTAAGTATAAACGGGGAAAAAAAAAAAAATATATATATATATTTATAAATACTGTGAAGTATACCCAAGAGTTGCATTGCGAGGGTGGAGTAGCAAAGGTGGGAGTATGAGGTACTTTCAAAGAGAAAGTGACCCATCAATTGGCCGGTACACTTTATCAGGTGACCAAGAATTTGAGGTTTTGGGAAAGAGATACCGTGCGTGCAAAAATATGCTAGTGAGCTGAGATTTATTGAGTGCACTTTAGTGGGAGTGACGTATCCATTTGCCAAACACAGACGGGAGAGTTCAATAGTCTGCAGATTCCAATAATCTTGTTATGGCGTTATTCAAGAAGGGATTGTAGTAGCCGTGGCATGTATGGCTTGTCAGTTGAGCCACCATTAATTGGCAGCAGAGCTGGCAGAACCACTAGACCGTGGCTGACAGTTGGCTAAGACAGGACAGACAGCTGAGCCTTACAGTGTAATGGTAATTGCCTGCTGGTAGACTAAACTGGTATGCAAGATACGTGTTAGAGATTTGGTATTTTCTTTTTCACCTAAATGAAGGACTTTGTTGTCATTGGCAACAGAATCGCTATAGCCTGTCCAAGTTGAGTTGGCCCCATAAAAAAAACTTGAATAACTTTTGAATGGTACCATTACTGGCACCAATCTGTATAATTTTAGGCAGAGTTATTGAATTTGATGTAGATTTTTAGCTTGTGTAAATTAAAATATACTTCAATATTTCTTCCTCTCTATTTCCAGCCTCGCACAGAAGATGGTGAAGCTGCAGGTGAGGAAGACCTTAATGAAGCTACCGGCGCAACCAAGTCGGCTCCAAAGAAGTCGACAAAACATCGAAAGAAGAAGAACCCCATGGCAGCACGGGCAGGACTATCAGCAGATTGCGGATATGGCTCGGGGAATTCTCAAGGGTATCTGTCGGGAAACTCCCAGGGTGGATGCTTCCCAGGATTCTCGCAGACTACCAACGGGTCGTCAGGATATGAAGACGATGCAAGCTTCGAGGACAACTTTGTGTCCCTCCTCCAGAATCAGCACCTGAGTGACCCTGACGGAACCTTACCGGGTAGAAAGCTTGGCAAGGCCAAATCTCAAGAGCATAGTGGATTTATGGGCATGCTCAATGGATCACAGCATAACAATCCAACCGGACAGAATCGAATGCTTCAGCACGTCCACTCTCCTCAATCCACACAAATGCCCGGGCTATCTCCAGCCTCTCAAAACTTCCCACCTCAGTTGTTGTCGTACAACCAATTCCAACGACAGAGCAGCGCCAATGATGCAGTGGGTGTGGCAGGAAACTCGCGCGTTAAAGACATCCTTTCCTCTTCTAGCGGTTACAGCAGCTTCAGAGGCTCCTCCCCGAAAGTCGTGAAGCCGGGTGACGATATTGATGGGTCCAGCGTTATCAGCAGCAGTCATCGTAGCAACCTGACCAGTTCCTTCTCAACATTCTCCTCCAATAGCTCGCGCGTTTCTTCACCGTGCAGCAACAGTGACCCCCTCAAGGCTTACAATGCCCTCTCACCTGCTGGGAACATGTTTGCGCCAGGACAGGTCATTGGCTCGCAGGGCAGTGCTGGGATGGCCGAGGGCAATTTGTACATGAAGCCTTCACTTCGTGTAAATAACAACAAACCGTTTGGCTCTCACAGTCGCCATGGTCACCAGCAACAGCCAGTAAAGCTACCTACCGGCCACGCTCGTCGACTCAGCGATGAGGCCACTCGCCCGTGGGTCAATTCACCTCAAAGTTCACGGTACTCGTACTCCGGTAGCGAACTCAGCGATGACCTTCTGGAAAGTCTCCCAACGGCTCACAGACGAGACAGCTTCTCAAAAAGCCACCCTTTACCACTACCGGACTCCATGCAGCCCAGCGCTGGAATGGGAATGGAATACGAGAATGGGATGAACTTCAGCAGCAACCATTCCCAGAACGGGTTCGTGGGTTCTGACGCCACCATCCCTCTGTGTCACTACAACAGCAGTTTCCAAGGCACCGGAACTCAAGACAGCAGCAGTGGCCCCATTGGCAGCCAGGAGAGAGGGAGCTTCAGTCAGGATGGACATTACAGTGCCGATATGTACGTCAACATGATGCACTCGCACGCAAGCAGCGGAGGAGGGAGCAACATGGTCATTGGTGACATGGAGTCATTCGCCAGCACATTCTCGGAAGAAACCGAATACTTTGCCAGCATTTTGCAGGTCAATGGAAGAGTGAAATAAAAATTTAATTTTTCGATGAACTGATTCTATAAAAATTCCTTTTCTATCAATAATTTTTTTTGCACGGTATATCGCTTCTTCGACCGCTTACCCATTCTGTATGTGCACCTGTATCAATCACTTTGTATAAATTTGACTATTCTTTCTGCATTGTTTTATTATTGTTATCAATGTGTGTGTTTCCTCAATGTCCGACATGTTCTTTCTTGTTTTATTTCCAGTCACTAATTTATGTCAGTCAGTGTTGGTTTGTACTGCATAAACTAGAATTTGTATTATCACTTTAGAGTATTTTTTTATCACCTGAAAATTTGTTTGTTCGCGTCTTTTAAAAAAATTGATAAAATTTCACTGTTAGAAAATAGCACGAGTGAACGATATTTAGTTTCAGAATAAATGAAACATGTCAAAAAAAATATACGAAGCAACTCGCAATAAATGCACAATGATTTTTTTTTGTTTTGTTTTTACTAAAAAAACTTGGAGGTGAGGAAGTAAATGGCAGGAGAAAGTTTCAGCACAAGTGTGAGAGGACATGATTTAGCCTTTCAATGACAAAATTCATTCGAAAGAAAAAAAAATGGAGTGATTGCCAGCTTAAGCCAGCATATTGGCCACACCCACCACAAGCCACTAACTATGGAATCCACATTAGGGAATGTTGACTAAAATGTTCTAAGAAAAGCTCAAGCTAAAGTGGCTCTACTCAATGAAGTGAGACTCTGGAATGAACTCCCCTCATGACATGTCTATGTATGGCTCCATTTCTAATCATCCATTAAATTACATGCGAAAGAGACTTCCTGCTATGGTTACTGTAATAGCTTTAAAAAAACACAACATATGGATGCTCTCTAAAAACCGTCCCTTTACCAAGTTTCAGCATCCTTTGGACTTGTTACCTTTACACAATTTCAATCAGAAAATCCTTTACCAGATTTCTTTACAGCCATATGTATACTAAGGTAGCAAATGAAGGTCTCTCCTGGATGTACTAGACTTCTATATCACTACATTGAGGCATGTACCTACTCATACACACACAACGATGTTTTTTTTTTAAGTATAAGCAGCCATATTGAGTAATATAGAAATTTACGTTGCTATGGAAACAGTTTGTGGTGAGCAAATTAACATTTTTGTAACACAGGTAAGTACTTACTTACGGTTTCTCTCAACCTTGGGTACGTTTGCACCCGGCGAGTGCCATGAGAGTCGGCTCTTAGGGTAGAATCTTCCCGTAAAGGACTTGACAACAGTCTTGAAAATCCATGCTGTGCACGCGCGGAAGAAATCTGACCATCCTTACCAGTTTATAAAACGCCTGTATACACACGTACAATGTACATATGTACGTACGTGGGCGCATTTATTTGTTTTTGGAACACGCCCACTTATAATTAGAGCGCTTCGTTCTCCGCTCTCCTGGTGTAAGTGGGGAAGATGGGCAACAATGCCAGCAGCAATAGCAGCAAAGGGTCGGACCCAGCATCCGGAGCTTATTCGCCAACACCAAGAGAAGGCAACATCTACGACCAGTCGTTTCCGCCTGGACCACCTAACTCTAGATACGGGGCATCTATGGGCACTTCTTCTACCCACTCCGTTTCCTCCTCTGGCCATCCCTCTCTCACGCACTCCATGAGCTCTACGACTCCACCGGTTCCTCCCAGGGGTCTGGAGAGACGATCCCACACTATGGTGGTCAGGGATAGACGCCCAGTGGTACCAGAGGGAGCTGTAAGTGAATGGAGGGATACTTGACTCTGAAGAAGGGTTGAGGATAGGATCTAGTAGGACATTTTGACTGTGGTTAAGATGGAGTGCCAGATGTAGTTTGGGGGATTATTAGTGGCCCTTGATAAGGCCTTTGATATTTGGCTAGTATTTTTTTTTTATTAGATTGAAAATGGAAAATAGCTGTCGACTGCACCTGAACAGGCCAGTTAGGCAAACAATTACAAACAACTTTTATTTTAATCATTTACTCGATGAGTTTATTTTAATTATCAAGTTAGTGAAGTGAAGCAAGCATTATCAAGTCAGTTGCTGGTATGTATGTATGTCCATGTGGTGTACATGTAAACATGGTAGTAGCTCATGTGATGGAGTTTATAAAGTTGATGACCACTTGGTAAAGACTTTCATACTTTACAGAGCTGGGCGTATTGGTAGCAGCTTACAAATGTCCTAAAAGAGCTGCCAAAATACAACACTGCTTCTCTTCAGCGTGCTGTTGAAAGCCTAAACATGATTTACCGTACGTCTAGAGTGAACTCATGGACTTCAAAGAATTGCACTGGATCATTAAACAACAACAACAACAGAGGTGTACTTTAGAACTTATAATTATGGGGACTTACTCTGAATGAATATTAAGACATCAATAATCTATCTGCATTGTCAACTCCTTATTTATAATCTAGCTGGCCTCTCTCTCACTCACCATTGGTGTTGAATCAACACCACTCGAGTGTGTTTGAAGTACGTCATTAAGGCAGTTCGATTGATCCCAGAGTTCACATGGCAGGCAATATGATGCACATTGTTGCAGACCACCAGGTTCACCTCTCTTGGCAGACTTGCTCTTTGATTATATTCCTCCAACAACGAGGCTTTGTATGTAGCTAGCTAGCTCGTGGAGCTAGTTATTATAATGTACATACTTTTTGTTGGTATTGACTGTGAGCAAACATTGGCTTGGTGGTGTTCAGCTGGGGAGAGTTGGAACTGGTGTGATGCTTTCTTGGTAACCTGACTGGTCATGTTTCAAACTTTATGGACATCCTCTAATACTATCTGTTCCAATAGTGTTTCTTGCCTTTTGTCATAGTATAATTAACGCTCATTGCAATATGTGCTGTAATAATATAATTACAATGGAACCTCCGTCAGTGAACTCCTGACGAGCAAATTACCACCCTCTATTTACGTAGTGAACTTCCACTTGTCCCCTCCAATAGAAAATGTCTTGCTATCACCTCTTAAAGCAAACAACCTTTTATGTGTGAACTGAAAGCCCAGGCCCCAAGTTGATCTCAGGGCTTTCTACTCTATATAAGCACCAGTCTGTTTCGATCTCCCCTACATCCTTTAATGGTAAGAATTTTGGTGGTATTAAAAAATGCCAAAAAGTTGACTAAAATTTTTTTGTTTTTTTTAGTAATTTCTATTTTAATTTCAATTAGGCGTGGACTATTAGGAACATCAGTCCAGATTATACAGTATATTTGCTTGCTATCATTCCAATAGTGTCACTTGTCACTGTGTAAATCTGCAGCTTGTGTTTGTTGTAAAGGAATTTATTCCAGATTTAAGTCCTTTATTGCTCTGGCTGTCAGCAATGGCTGCCCGACACGAGTGTGTGGGGATGAGTAAGAAACTCGTCAACTTAAGAATGATGTAAGAATGGTGAGATGTTTGATATGAATTGAGTAATTATGACATGCAATGGAGTCATTTGTTGTCTTTCAGGAAAAGTGAAGGAAATGAATGAAGAGCTTTCAAGCTATCATCAGTTCTGATGTGTTTTTGTGTTTCATAAAGTACATCTGTACATTGATTATGAAATGGAATATCATTTATGGAAGTATTTCCCCTCAGTCTTTAGTCTTTGTTTTAACTTGAGGCTATCTGCTGGAGTGATTTTCCCAACTTCTACTCTTCTTGAAAAGCTCTGCTGGGAGATAGAACTGGTGTGGCTTGCCAGAGACAAGTATTTCCCTCAAAGACTGAAGTATGTACATGTGCTAGCTTTTTCGTGGATATTTTCACAACTTGTTCTTCAGGTGGTAGTGTGGAATTTTGTCTTTGCTATTTTATGATACTGTATGCGGGCAATGGGCTATTTATTTGACAGTCGAGCAGTGAAATATACTTTTTAAATATATTACAAGAGTTCACTCCAGCACTATAACTGCACGACTCTATGGAAAGTTGAGGCTTATTGCTCTGAGTTCGTAAGTGACTTTCCATCTTTCGAGTAAAATCAACCTCCATTGCTCTCTTTATAAGTACGTAATTCCATATTGGTCCAACATGTCCTATTGTACCATATGTCCTATTCGAATACAGACCCTTTACCAAATATCCTCATTTTCCACATTTCATCCTTGCCTGTTTCTACACACTTTCTGATGTGTATGGTGAATCAGAGCATGGACATTATTAACTGTGTGGGGTTAGTGGAAACTAAGGTAATAACAATATACCTATTTGTTTGAACACTGGTGAAATGGTTCCCTTTTTTTTAAGTGAAGGATTTACTATACATAGTTACAGTATCTTCATCTAACTCAACTGCTTTACTAACTTATGCAAGTGAGTGGCTGTGGTTGCTATGACAATAACTAAACCACTCCCTTTTCTCCTTTTTTATTCGCTAAACACTACTTCTGGTCATTATACCAACGTCTGTTGATTTGAAGTTACTGCTACTTCCAAGAAATGGAAGCCATTGCATTGAGTCGGTTGTAAGAATGTGTGGCATTAATTAGATAATGCATACACCTGTAAGTCACTTCTCAGACAACTCAGGCATAATAAATATCTCATACAATACAATAACTCTATTATTATAAAGACAAGCTGATTAGGATATATGGTGGTCAAGACAGAATCAGAGTTAGCAGTTTTAGCAAGTGTTGGGACCTTTTTAGACTTGGTTCCTCAGTGAGTGTTTGTACATTGCAGTCTTCCTTCACATGTCAGTCATGATGGTGGGGAGACTGTGACGTGGTGGCTGATTACTGGAAATCTCTCTCTCTCTCTCTGTGTCTGTTATTTATTTTGGTAGGTTTTGGTGGGAAAACTGGCAGAGTTTGTTTGTAATGAGGTTTAGAGATAGCAGTGTGTCCTGCTTTTGTTTGCAGTGTGAGAAGACAAGTGAAACTTGGTGGTAGTTACTTATAACTGATAAAACCAGCTGCAGGGTTGTGTGGGGATAATGGGGTGTGTGTATGTGTGTGTACTGGTGCGTGTTTGTTTGTGTGTGTGTGTTTGTGTGTGTGTGTACTGGTGCGTGTTTGTTTGTGTGTGTGTGTGTACTGGTGCGTGTTTATTTGTGTGTGTGTGAGTGTGTGTGTGTACTGGTGCGTGTTTGTTTGTGTGTGTGTGTGTACTGGTGCGTGTTTGTTTGTGTGTGTGTGTGAGTGTGTGTGTGTACTGGTGCGTGTTTGTTTGTGTGTGTGTGTGTTTGCATTCCTGAAAAGCATTGTGTAACTCCCATACAAATTTTTATTCACTGGTGAAATTTAAAAAAAAATTTTTTTTTTTAATTGAGTAAGAAAAGGATTTTTATACAGTGATGATGATCGGGTTTGCTGTGTTCTAGAAGGAAGTCATTTTATGAAGTTAAATATGTCTAGAATATTGTCTATCTCTTCTTGTGAGTGTATCCCCTATTAATTAAGGTTGGATGGAGGCGGGGTTTGGAAGGCAGTTATTTCCATAGCCTAACCTTGTGTGGATCACATGATCATGCTATGACAACGGTGTCTACTGCATGTATTGGGGTATTAGACAAGAAATACTTCAAGTAGCGAGGGGTGAATGGGGTGGGGCACCTGGTCGTCAGAACATGGAAGTAAGCTTGTGTTTGAGAATTTCTTCTAATTGTGTTTGGAGTAATCTTAACAAGTAACTTTTAAGTGCCTATCTTGTTTTTGCTCTGATTTTTTTTTTTTGTGCTACCACACACACACACACACACACACACACACACACACACACACACACACACACATACACACACAGACCTGGTCCTAGTATACCAGAGGGAACAAGGTCAGTTACTACCATTGTGAGTCTTGTTTTGTGGTTACCTAGACCTTCTGCACTCTTACACCATCTCTCACACATCAGACATTGGAGAGAACCTTGCTGTTCCTGCACTGGCTTGCTGCGGTCATCACAACACCTGTGTCTCTTTAGATGGCTCTGCCTTCTGAAAGTTTTGCCACATCCCTACATCCAATGCTCCCCTGAGAGAGAGACGCCAGTGTCTGAAGCACCTTCAACTGCACCATGCTCCATAGCCTTCTCTTTGTTGCTCCTATGCACTGCTGAACCACCTCCGCTGCAGAACCACGTCCGACACACTTCACACTGTGCCACACCCTCCTGCTCACTCACTGGTCTTTCTCTCTCAGCAACACACTTGTATCAAGCCTTGTCACCTTCTTGCCCCTAACGTCACCCACACACGCCACACTACACTTCTCTCACCGTTGTGTCTCTTGGTCTCTCGGTGTTTGACCAGGCTCTGTCTCCAGCACTTCTCCATTTCCCCCTATCCTGGGCCACACTGTACCAGTCGTCTCCAACCTGCACAGCCTGCAGGTCCTTCTTCATCACATCTCTCCCTCCACCTTCTTCGTGGGCCTCCACAAGGCCTTTCCTGTGGTAACCATCCAAAGAGGCACAACTTGGGCAGCTGGTGAGCCCTCGTTCTCGTTCTGGCGAGGTATCCTAGCCACTCCAGACGACGTCACATCAGCTTAGTCTTGATCATTACAACACTACACACACACACACACACCCACACACACACACACACACACACACACACACACACACTTGGCCTTGACCTTGAAAGGAAGCCACCCATCGGATGATGCTTCTCTGCCACAAGTGACAAACTAAATAATGTTTCTGACAAGTGGTGACACATTTGTGTCTATCAATGTACGCACACACACACACACACACACTCTCTCCCTCTCTCCCTCTCTCTCTCTAGGTGAATAATTGTGTTACTAATTAAAAACTGTTTCTGAATTAATAACCATGTTATTTTTGTATTATACCTAATGAACAATATGTTGATGTGTACTACAGTGCAAAGATGTATGCAAATATGAATTAGTAAAAAATATAGTTCAAACTTTTGTGTTAAATCGTACTTGTTGTTGTTGTTTTGTGAGTTTGCTATCGTCACAAAATATTTATTTCTAAATTCCATCTTTTAGCCAGATTTTCTATTATTTAAAATGAAAAGGCTAAAAACCAATAGCAACAACAAACAAACAACTATAGTATTGTCAGCAGCAACAACAACAACTATAGCATTATTGTGAGCATAGTTCAATAAATATCCTCTAATCTTCACTGTATCCATCTTTAATTTCAGCGTCTGTCGTCAACCTCCAGACGTCTCTCTACCAGCGATGTAGTGACCATGATGGACGCAAATGCCACAGACAATCTGAAGGAGCACATCGTGGAGAACGAGCCGCGAGACAACGATAATAACGTTGCCTTGGGAACCACCATATCTGTCATCTTTGACCGGGATGTGAAGGCAGTGAACATTGACAAGCTGTTTGAGGTGAGTATGTCATTCTTTACATTTCCATATCCTTCACAATATCTCTGGAGTCACAATGACACAATGGGTTATCAGCCTATACTGCTTACTCAGCATTTTGTTGGGCTATTTACACCTTCTAGTTGGCATGTTGTTTGTTTGTTTGTTTATAACATTCATTTTGTAATTTTTTTTTAAGTTGTGGTGTTTATTGCTTGTATAAATGGAGAAGAACTACAGTAATTCTTTCAACTGTTTCTAATTACCCTCAGGCAAAAAATATCTATTGAGTTGTATGAGCAAAAGATGGTTCACTGTGTAATGTCCCCCCTTGTCTTCTTCAATGGTGTAGGACTATCCTAGAGTGGCAGTACGACTTCCAGTTAGCCGAACACATTGGGACCGAGCGGTGTGACTGAAATGTTCAGATAACTGAACACAATAGAATGTATTATGAAGCACTAATTAAAGGGCATGGTCAAGCAATTATTCAGTTGTTCCGTTGAGTGTTCGGTTAATTGCAGTTGATAATTGAAGTTTTGATGACTGGAGAATTCTATTATGTGTCCATATTTGGGTCAGACTGCAGGAACGACTTGCCTGGTAGGCACTAGCAACTGATAGTTGTATGTGCCAGTTTAGACTGCCAAGTCAATTATGATGCTTGTGAAAACCAAACAGATACATGTAGCAGGGTTTCATACAGACTATGGAGCCCTGGGATTCCCCGTCCCCCCAGTTTTTTACCCAATTTATTAGTATACATAAGATGCGAAATTATGGCCTTACTCTAAAGTTAGGTTGTGTAACTATGTCCAACACTCCTTCTAAATCAACACTTACTAGTTCTAGTCCTTTCACTTTTTGTGCATTTAAGACACTAATTATGAACACTAATTATGAAGCTTTGATGCCCTCCTTGTCAGTTTTTTTTTTTTTGGCTGTACAACCCCCCCCCCCCCCCACCCCCTTTCTCTCCCTAGCGAAGAATCCTATATGAATCCCTGGATAGTTTTATCTGCGAGGCATCTTGCTCTATTATAAGATTTGGTAAAGTATAGTCATTTCAATTAGCACAGACTAACTATGGTGTGCTTTTTGTTTTATTATTCAGGTGACCTGTGACACCGTTGACCCATCACTGAACCCGGTAAAGGGACGATTCAGTTACAGCGCAATCTCAAGGAAAGCAGAGTTTACACCCATGAGCACCCTTTACCCAAACTCCAAGTACACAGTTATGTTGATGGGTCGAGCGATCACCACAACTCGATGCTCCCTGGGGGCCAACATTAAGAACGCAGAGCTTCACTTTGAAACTTGTGATCCAGCGCCGAAGAACATCGGGATAAAGCTGAAAGGCCAAGATCAAAGTGAGGTGAGACATTCTTTAGAGATGGTTGGGGTGAGCTAGTAGGGATGTGGTGGAAGCATTAGTGTGTGGAGGAAAAGCATTAGTATCTGTATCTGCAAGTTTAGTGGTGGTCTCCGTTTCTCTGGACTCATTAGATATGAACAACTTCTTTTGTCTGGAGAAGAAATTGGGACTGAAGTAATATAGGGACAGATTGTTGTTGTTGTTGTTGTTGTT